>JAEHJW020009560.1_pt1 | contig 46524 bp, 67 predicted proteins | sample 9271431 | NCBI WGS metagenome assembly JAEHJW02
TGAATGTCATCAGCACGTTGCCGATGCTCGGCGCGGCGCCGCTGGCGTCGGTCCCGGTCGCGCCGACTGTCGTCACGGGCAGCGGGTTGGTGGCCGAAACTGCGGCGCCTTCGATCTCCAGCGACGCACGCATGGCGAACGAGCCATCCGGGTTCTGATCGGATCGCAGCGTGATGGGTGCCCCAGCGCCGTTTAGTGCGCCGAGGTTAACCTGCGTCGGGGTTGTCATGGGGTTTCCTTAGAAAATGACGCCAGCGGAGACGATGGAGATTGGCCGGCCGAGATTCAGACCGAGCAGCAGCGGGGCGGCGGACCATGTCACCGCCGTTCCGAAACCCGGATTCGGCGGAGCCAGGGGCGGCATCATTGTCGCAACCGACTGATCGACCAGCAGCCCGACGTAATATTCGAACACGTCGCCGCCGCCCGTGGTGACATCGACCTTGATCTTGTAGTTGCGGCCCGGCACGCCGCCAGCCAGGATGGCGGTCAGCAGCGCCCCGGTGACGGTCAAACCGAGCACCGCCATCTCCCCCGCGCCGGATGGCGACACGGCCACGGACGCGGATACGATGGTGTCGGCGATGTCCGCCAGCGGGGCGGTCAGGTCCAGCGAGTAATCCAGGCTGGCACCCGGCTCGGCGACCGGCCAGCGCAGTTGCTGGGCCAGGACGCCATAGGTCAGCGACGGAACGGCGCCGGACCCGACAACGATGGTGCGGGCGACGGACGGGGTCATATCACACCGCCAGCGCGACGGAGGCCGCCGGCAGGGCCGTCGCCGACGGATTGCCGTCGATGATAAGGTCCAGCGCCGTGGCGAAATCGTCGATCGCGAGCGCCACGAACTTGTATTGGGCGACCGTGAAAAGGTGCCAGACCCCAGCGGAATCGCGCATCGGGAACGTCGTGGCGCCCTCCGCGAACGCGCCCGTGGCATTGACCGTCGTCATCACGCCGTCCAGCTTGGTCTGGGTGACCGGATCGGTCGGGAACACGGTGGCCGTAAGCGTCATTGACCCGGACAGCGATATTTCCAGTCCCGCCGCCATCGCCTGCTGCGCTTGTTGGGCCAGCGTCTGCGCCGGGGCGGCCGGGGCGGTGAAGGTCCAGACGCCGCCGGTCTGCGTGGCCGTCCAGCCGACGGCCGGCGCGGGCGACACGCTGGAATAATCGACCCACGTCATGGACGCGGGCCAGCATTCCCCGATTGTAAATCCGGCCGGCGGGACGAAGCCGGTTTCGGCCACGATGCCGCCAGAGACACGCAGATAAACGCTCATATTCCTACCACCTTACCAGGACGAGGCCGGGCGCTCCGGCCATGCCGTTTGTAATGGTGGCGCCGACGCCACCGCCGCCGCCGCCCGGAAAGCTTCCCGCCGTACCAACGCCCGCGTTACCGCCGCCGCCGCCGCCGCCCATCGCCGCTGCGCCCCCATTCCCACCGATCGCCGCACTGCCGGCGGTTGACGCGACGGGCGGCGAGCCCCAGCAGCCCGGGATGTTCAGATTGCCGCCGGCGCCTTCGCCTGGCCCGCTGATCGCCGTTGGGTTTGAAAGGGTCAGTACGCCATTCACGACACCGCCGGTCGCGGAACAGTAAGAGCCAAAGGAACTGCTTCCGCCCGCCGTCGGCAGCACCGATGTCGTGCCGGGGGCACCCCCCGCGCCGACCGTCACCGCGACCGTGCCTCCGCCGGTCAGGCCGGAAATAATCGACCGAGCGTAACCACCGCCCCCGCCGCCCCCACTAGCTAGACTGCTGGCGGAATAGCCCGCGGCCGATCCCGAGCCGCCGCCCCACACCTCGACCTCAACTGCCGTGACGCCGGCCGGCACGGTGAATGTGCCCGAAGCCGTGAATGCCTGGCTGTTTAGACCGATCGAGGGCGGATACGGGCCGTCCTGGACATAACTGGAACCGTCGCAGATTAGCCGGGTAAACGAAAATCCCGGCAGCGTGATCGATGCCGCCGAACTATTCGCATTGACGATCAGTCCGGAAGGCGTCTGCACCGTCACAGTGTTCGCGGTGTCGTCACCCCGCCGGAACTCGAAACGAAACACCGTTCCGGTTACGTTCGGCGCCGGCAGATCGATCTGGATGTTTCCAGCAGTGGCATTCACTTCAATTATACCGGCCTGGGAGGCGGTAAGCGTCGTGGTTCCGGCGACCGACACGCCGGTTGCGTTGGCCCCGGCCAGCGTCTTGATCGCGCCGATCGCCTGGGCGTTGTTTGTCGGGTCCAGCACGTTGCCGGTCGCGGTGGCGATGCCCACCAGCTCGCCCAGCACGGTGTTGAAAATGTCGGGATCGACATCCGTGGCCGGAGTGGAACCGGGCGGCCCGCCGTAGCCATAGCCAGGCGTGCCGACCGGCGTTTGCTTCGCGGGGGGCGTCGTTGGCCCCTGTGTTCCATTACTGATTAGCTGCATCCTGGCTGAGCCTTTATGAATACTTGAAGCGAACCATTGTGTGTGCTGGCGCGATCGCGCGGATGCGACATTCCAGCTCTGTGTTGCCGATCGTCCAGAACGGGTCACCCAGGGCGCTGCGGCCCAAGGTGAAGCGGGATACGGTGATGCTGGGGGCGTTGACGTCCCAGACGAACTGCCACCCCGGCCCCATCAGGGCGGCGCCGAGCGAGGCCCATCCCAGGCGGAATGGTTTATATTCCGTGATCGTGATGACATAGCCAAGCGCGGCAGCGACGGCGATATAGTAACCCGGCGACTGACCGCCGATGGTGGCGATCTTGGCCAGCAGCGACGCCCTGCGTTGCTCGACGGAGCCGCCGAGCGGGCTGCAGGGGTCGGGAAGGCCGTAGTCGGCTTCCCAGTCGGCCAGCGTCTGTTCCGCCAGGGTCGGGTCAGCCTCGACATTGATGAGCTGCAAGGCGGAGGCACGGACGCTGGCGAGGGCGTCGGCTGGCGGGGTGAAGACCGTGGCCATAAGGGTGTCGGGGTCGCGCGGGAATGCGCGGCCGGGCGGCGGCAGGGACTGGACGGCCGCCAGGAAGGAATCGGGCGGCGGGTTAACGATCAGGGCGCCGCTCATGCGGGTACCCCCGCGAAGGCCGCGAAGCGGACTGTCCCGCATGAGGCCGCGGACGTGGTTAACCGGCTCATGTGATGGTCACGGTCCAGGCGCCGGGCAGGTGGCCCTGGGCGAAGGTTATGTCGGCCGCGGGTGCGGCCAGGTCGAACGAGGTCGGGCCGGCGGCGCTGATCGCGGCGTAGATCGCTTCCAGCGGCAGCGTGCCGCCGGGGTTGGCGGCGCTGACACCGTCGCCGATGGTGGCGGCGCCGGCGGGCACCGTGCGGGCCAGGGCGGTCAGGCTGGCGGTGATGGCGGTTGTCATGGCCGTGGTGTTGGGCACCAGGTTGGCGATGGTGATGGTCAGGGCGTCGGCGGTCGGGGCGAAGGCTTGCGCGTCGGCGGTGACCGGGCGGGAGGCGGCGATGGCGGCGTTCACCGCGGCGATGTCGGCGGTCAGCGGGATGTTGTTGGTGCGGCCGTCCATCGCGAACAGGATGTCCACCGTGCCGACGCCTCGGTTCAGCGGAAACACCCACACGCGGGTGACACCGGGAACTTGTTTGGCCCAGGCGATATAGTCGGTTCCGGCGCCGCCTTGCGGTGGCTGCTGGATCCTCTGCTGGCCGCGAATGCGCAGGGCGGCGTCGGTTTCGGTGTCGGCGCCCCCGGTCAGACCGTTGCTGTCCACGTTGCCGGTCGGCTGGATCCCGGCGATGGCGACGGCCAGGTTCAGCGGCGCCCCGGCGGCGGCGTTGCCGGCGGAACCGGGCGTCAGGGCCACGATGGCGACGGTGGCCGTGGTGGCGCCCCCGGCGATCGTCACCGCCGCCTGGGTGGCATACTGGACGCTGGCGTCCGTGGTCTGCACCACTGTGGCGGCCGGGATCGGGATGCCGGCGGTGCCGCTGAAGATGACGTTGCCGGCGGCGAGGGTCGCGCCCTCGCGGACGATGTTATACGGGGCGAGGCGGCGATCCAGATACGGCGCCTCCGCACTGTCGATGAACAACTGCTTCGCGCACCAGGCGATGAAGCGGTACACCAGCCACAGCGCGCCGGCCCAGACATAGGCCAGGACGCGCAGGGTGGACCGGCGCAGCGACGTGTCGGCGCCGGCCACGCGGGCGTTGATGTCCGTCAGGATCTGCTGTTGCAGATCCGCTCGGGAGGGGATGTTGAAGGGCATGGTTCAGGTTGCCGCCCAGGTGAAGGTGTAGCCCTGGTTCGTGGCGCCGGCTTGGTTGATGGACACGGTCAGCTCCAGCGCGTTGGGTGGCGAGGCGGGGAAGATGGCGCTGGCGGTCACCGATCCGGCGACACCGTCATCGATCATCCATTGCAGCGATTCTTTGGCGTAGGTTTCGGCTTTTCGTAGCGTCTCGGTGACCTGGAGCGCGCGGGCGAGCAGCCACAGGCGGGAGCCGGTCAGGTCGAGGCCGCCAGCCGGATCGGTGACGTTCGGCAGGGGCGTGTCGCCCCACCAGCCGCGCCGGTCTGTGGTGCCGTCGGGGATGGTGTCGGCGGCGTCGGCCAGGCGGTCGCAGAACAGGCTGATGATGACGGCGGTTTGCAGGCCGGCGTCCATCAGAAGATCGGTGCCGGTGGCGTCCATCGCGAAGTCGGCGCGGCCGTTCGCGGGATTCCAGATCAGTGCAATGTCCACCGGCTATGTTCCCGGGTTCGGTGCGGCGGTGGTGCCGGGGGCGGTGGTGACGGCGTGGGTGTGGGTGCCGAGCGTGACGCTGGCGGTGTCGCAGTTGGCGACGATCTCCCCGGTGCATTCCAGCAGCGGCGATTCGACGCGGATCTTCGTTGGGCTGATCAGTTGAATGTAACCGGTTCGGATGACGATCGATTGCGTGCCGTCGGTTAGCCCGAATTCGCCGGGGGCGAGGTCCTGGATCGCGTTTCCGGCCGTGTCGCCGCCCAGGGCGATGATGTGGTCGGCGCTTCCGAGCACCTGGAGCAAGGCGATATCTGATCCGGCGATTGGTCGCGCGCTGTAGCCGGGTGGCAACAGCAGCTCCACGGTTTGTTGCACAACACCGTCAAGGCCGGTGATTTGCAGCAAGGTGCGCGGGCCGACGCGGCTTTGCGTGACCTTGCCGCGCGTGACGGCGCTGCGGATGGCGGAGGCGAGACGATCCAGCATTACGATCCTCCCGCCCCGCCCCAGTTGATTCCGCTGCCGCCTTTGGCGCCCTTGACCTTGTGCAGCTTTACTTCACCGGGGTCGGGCATGTAGCCCTCGACCGGGCCAAGGTCTAATTCCGTTACGTGGCCGTTGTATCCGTCCAGCCTGTACCGCACCCGGACAACCAGCAGATCGGCATCGATTCCCAGATACGGGATGCGGGCCGGGACAATCTGGTTGGGCTGCCACAAGGTTCCGTCGTTTTGACGGAAGCCGCTGACCGTGACAGATGCTTTCGTGGCCTGCCCGTAGGCGAACTGGCGCTGCCAGATGGCCCGGGCCTGCATTTGGGCCAAGGTCAACTGGGTTTCGCCGATGGTGACCTTGGGCCGGTACAGCGGCACGGCGGCATCATGCGCCGCGGCGCGCATCTGGGTTTCCACCATTCCGGCCGGGGCGTTGCCGTTGGCGCCGATTCCGCCGGCGCCGCCCCATGCCGCGGCGCTGCCGCCGCCGATCGCGGCTTGTCCCTTGACGATGTAGTCGCTGAACCGATGGCTGACGTCGAGATCGGCACTCGCCGCCAGGATGTTAACGCCCTGGGTCAGCGTCGTGGTGGATTTCGTACTGGCGGCGGTTGTCAGCACCAGATTGCCGTTTGAATCGTCAGTCAGCAGCACGCCGGCCATGCGGCCCAGACGTTCCAGGAAGCGGAATGCGGTCTCACATCGTTCCACGTTCGTGTTGATGACCACCTGATCGGCCAGCGGTGTCTGAATGACGACGCCTAGACTGAAGATTTTAGCGACGGCGGCAGCGATGGCGGCGACAGTGAAGCCGCTGAACTGCCCGGACGGGATATCCAGGTTGCAATCGACGATCTGTTTCGTTTTGCTGTGGCCGGACGCGCGAACCCCGTGGAATGCAGCGTCGAAGCGGGGCCGGTAGGTTTCGACGTAGCCGGTCAGCACCAGGTCGTTGCCGATCATCACTTGGACGACGTCGAACGGCATGATCGGCCAGGGCTTGCTGTTGCCGCCCCACCTCTCGGAGACCTCCGCACGGAAGCCGCTGACACAGCGGTCTATGCCGCGGGCGATCTCCATCGACTGCCAGCCGGCGTAGCGATAGCCGTTGATCAGCAGGCTGATCTGGTCGGGCTGCGTCATGCGGCGCTCCGAAAAAACGATGCACGGTGCATTTTGTTGTTGACGGGAGGCAATGCACGGTGCATTGTTCGTGCATCGGGACGGGATGGCCGGACCGAGGGAACGGAGAAACGACGATGGCAACCCAAATCGACGCGCTTACCGCGAAACTGAACGAAGCCGGCATCAAGGCCGGAGCCTGGCGTAACCAGAGGATTTACCTGAACGGCCACGGTAAGGACATAAAGGCGTTCATCACGTTGGATATGCCAGAGTCCGATGCCGCGGAATGCACGGGCGAGATGGGGCTTTTCAGCGGGTGCGCTTTGAAGGTGTTCAGCGAAGCCAACCAGGACGCAAAATGGCTGGCGAACCGTGCCAAGCAGGTGAAGCACCGGATAATGGAGAGCTTGGTTGAGTGCGAGATCATCCCAGGCCCGGTGTGCGAAAATTGGCAAGATGTGATCTTGTAACCGAGGCTGAGGCCCCACCCCCACACCGGAGAAACGACGATCGCAATCGACCCCACCAATCTTCCACGCATCGAGACCCGCGCAGAATTGGAATCTCGCGGCGACGATGATGATCTTGAATGGCTCAGCCGGCACCCGTCCGCGACTCATTTCGGGATCGATGATTACACGCTCCAGGCTGCATTTCGCGACGAGGCCAGCGCGATCGCGTGGCAAGACGAGATACTGGCCGACATCGAAAGTCTGGACGCGGCGCGCGCCGAATTGGCTGGCCGAGCATGACTGACCGAATTCATGAATTGGGCACCATGGTTTTCCTGGTGCCCGAGCCGAAGGATTTTCCAACCCTTGTTGCAAAGATCGCCCGGCACTGGGCGGAACTTCACGAAGCCGACCCGGCGCTGGCGCTGGAGTTGGCCCGCAAGCTGCCGACGATGCAGATACGCCGGGGATCGTAGCCGAATGACCGCCATCATGACCCGCCTTCGCGCGCTCGGTTTGACCGCCGAGCGTTTCGGACGCCTGACCGGAAAAGATGCCGTCACGGTCAGGAACTGGGATAAGCCCCGCTCCGGCCGTGGCGTTCAGCAGACGCCGCCCTGGGCGGACTTGCTGCTGGCGGCGTGGGAGGCCCACCCCGGCATGATTCCGCCCGATCATGCTGACAACCTGACGCCGGAGTAAGGCATGAACATCGGGTCCGGCACATCGTTCAGCATGTCGATTTCGTCGGCGCGGCCGGCGTCCTGATACCAGCCCCACGCCAGCACGAGCGACGACTGGCTGGCCAGCGTGGTGTACGTGATCAGGCTTGGCAGCGCCTGGGCGCGGGTTATCAGGTCCTGCATCGCGGCACCCGACACGGCCAGCCAGCCGCGATACAGATCGTCTGCGCCGGTCTCGGCGGCGAGGTTGAGTTGCGCGTCGATCATGGTCTGCACCTGGTCTCGCGCGGCGGCGGCGGCGTTGCTGCTGGGCCATGCGATCTGGGCATAGACGGTCAATACCGCCAAGACGGCTTGCCCCTGCACAAGCTGCTGGATCGCGAGCTGCTGGGCGGCTTGATTCGGGTCGGCGGGGACAGCCAGCGTGTCGCCCCAGGTCGTCAGCGCCGCCAGTCCGCCGGACGGGTCGGCGGCGGGCGCCAGCAGGGGCGATAGACCCAGCACGGGATCGTCCGGGGTGATAACCGGCGTGGCGGCGGTGACTGCGTTGGCGGCTGCCGCCTGAAAGACGGTCTGCACCGCTGTGGCCGTGCTGGAATCGCTGGACGGCGTTTGCGCCACGTCCAGCGCGGCCTGCGCCAGACCGCCGATCACGGCCGTGGGCAAGCCCAGCAGCGAGCCGGACGCATTGCCCAGCAGCGTCCCGGCGAAGGTCAGCAGGTCGGCCGGATGCGCGGCGATCAGGCTGGCGGTTTCATACGCGGCGACGGCCAGCGACAGCATGCTGGCGATGCGGGCCAGCAGGGCGGACGCGGTATCGACTGTCAGCGTCGGGGAGGGCAGACCGCCGTTATCGACGATGAATTCAATGTCGAAACCGCAGAACCCGCCGTCGTTTTTGCTTTCATGCCAGGACAGCAGCCCGGCGCGGCAGGTGATTTCGCCGCGCCAGGGGTGGACGAACACCCCGGCGGTGTCGTTGTCCTGCAACGCGTTGATCAGGTCGTAGCTGTTTTGCAGGTAGTTATCACCAATGACCCAGGCGCGGATAAGGTAACGATTGGCGGATTTTCCCAGATCCTCGACCGACGGCGCGTTGCGCAGCGGGTATTCATGCACCGCCAGGCGCCGGCCGCCGAAGCCGTTGGCTTCGTCCACGTAGAACGGGACGCCTCGGAACGAGCTGGCGCGCAGGTTGTTGCGCCAGCTCGCGGCGAGTTGCAGGCCGGTCAGGACGGCGGTCAGGGCGCCGGACATCACATGCCGCCGAATGCGAGCGGGTTGGAATAGCCGACGGACGTGTCGGGCGGCCGGGCGATGCCGTTGGCGTCTGTCGTAACCCTTGTGCCGGGCGGTGCGTTGGCGAAATCGACTTTTACCCGGACTTCCCCTCGCTGTTGCGCCGCTGTCAGCGCCGGGCCACCGGGGCGGTAGAGGGCGCCGGGTGCGCCCGCGTATTCCGGGCTGCCTGTCGGGCCGGTCACGACATCGCCGACGGTTTGCGCGACGGACGCGACCGCGTGTCCGGCGACCGCCAGGCCCTTGCCGACCCAGCTATCCTTGACCCATCCGATCGCCGCCTTCAGGGACTGGACGATGGGCTGTATTTTGGCCCAGGCACTGTCGAACGCGGCGGTGATGCCGGCCCACAGGTCGATGAAAAATGCCTTGATCGGGTCCCAATATTTGTAGATCAGCATCGCCGCCGCGCCGATCGCCATGACGGCCGCGACGATGGGGTTGGCCAGCATGAATGACCCCGTGGTGGCGATGATCGTGCCCAAGGTCAGAAATGCGGACCCGACGGCAGCAATCGCGACAATCAGCGGCGACCCGAGCATGAGCATGACGGCGCCGATGACGGTTTTAAGGCCGCCGTGGGATTCGACAGAGGACCGGATTGACTGCGTCCATTCTTCCATTTGATGGATGATTTTCGTCAGGTCCAGGCTTCGCAGCCAGGTCGCGAGCATGCGGACCTTGTCGGCCATGGCCGTGGCGATCCAGTCGCGGTTGGCCATGATCCAGTCCCGCGCCAGCTCGATTACCGGCTGGAGGGCGGGCGCCAGTTCGGTGGCCAGGCGGGTTTTGAACCCCTCGGCCGCGGCGTCCATTTCACCCCAGGTATGGCCGAATTCCTTTAATCGTTCCCGTTCCTCATCGGTGCCGATATCGGCGAATTTCGCGCCTGCATCGACCATTTCGGTGATGCCTTCTTTGCCGCGCAGCAATATCGGCAACAATTCCTGCCCCGCGCGGCCGAACAGTGCGAAGGCCATGCGGGCCTGCATCGTCGGGTCTTTTGTTGCCGCGAACGCCTCCGTCAGTTGCGGCAGCACGTCCATCATGGCGCGGGTATGACCCTTGGCGTCCTTCAGGTTGATGCCCAGGTGTTGGAACAGCGCGGCGGCGTCTTTGTTTTTGCCCGCGATCGAGTCGCCCATTGTGCGGTTCAGCCGTTCCATACTGCGGGTCATGGTATCCCCCGCCAGACCCGATTCCTTTGCCGCGAAGGTCAGGCCCGCATATTGACTGGCGGTCACACCAGCCTGCTGGGCGGCGGCATCCATGGCGATCGCCGCCTCGGCCGTCTCTTTGGTGACTTCGAACATGCCGGCCAGCGTCACGCCGGCACCCAGCACGCCGAAGGCCGGTAGAAGTTCCTTCAAGCTGTTGCCGATTTCGCCGATGGAGGCGTTCAGCTCGCCGAAATGGCCGTGTAGCAGGCGAACGTGCGCGCCCATGGACCGGAAATACCGCAGATGGGCGGCTTCGGCGTGGTGGACGGCTTCCTCGGCTGAGTGGGCCGATTCCCGTGCCGCTTCGGTGCTCGCCTTGGACGCCTGATGGGCGGTTTTTGCGATCGCATGGGCGGACTCGCCCGCCGCTTTGGCGGCGGTCTTAGAGCCTTCGGAACTGGCTTGCGTGATCCCCTTCGCTGCGTCGATAATGGCCCGCATGCCTTTGACCATGCGGGATATCGGGCCACTGAAGGCATCGACAGCCTTGACCTGTGCGTCGAAGACGTTTGCCATCGGTTTCCGTTATTGTCTGGGTTTTTCGCGTTCGGCTATGCGTTCCGACCGGCGGGTCAGATCGATCAGTTCCGGGATCGTGAGGCCGAGAACGAATTCAAGATCGTTCCAGAACCGGGCGACGTCCAGATAAAGGTCTAGGATGTCGCCGCCGGGGCCAAAAAACCCATAAGGATGCTGGAACAGGCCATGAAATCGCTGGCGGCCATGGCCTCTACACTGCGAACCGGCAGATTCGCGCAGGCACCGAGTAGTTTTCCCATGCCGTCGGGGTTGAACTCAACCGAGGTTTCGCCGGCATCGTCGCGGGTGGTGAAGCGCATCACCGCGCCAGCCTTCATCAAATGCCGGCCGAGCGGCGGGTTGATGGTGATGCTGGTAACCGTCTGGCCAATGACATCGATCGGCTTCGACAGGGTGATTGTCACCGGGCCGTTCGGCTGGGTGGTTTCTGTTTCGGTTTCGGACATGTTACGCCACCAATTCCACGCAAGAGGATCCGCTGAGTTTCAAACTGAACTTGCCCGCGACGACGTCCGGTTCCAGCGCGTCCGTGACGAAGGCGTTATACAGCATATAGGTTTTTCCGTTGCGGCCCTGGACCTGAACAGTGGCGCCGGTCACCGCCTGCAGCAGGGTGACGGACTGGGTGGGATCGTCGAAAACCTCGACGTCCACCTCCGGTTCGATCCACTTTTCCGTCCAGTTGCCGGTCGGGCCGGACGGGCCGATGGCCGGGGTGCGGGTGACACCGCCGACCTTGACCTTGACGGAGCCGGACAGCGAATACAGCGTGCCGTTGATGGTGAACTGGCAGGTGCCGCCGAAAGAAACGCTCGTTGCCATGTCGGATTATCCTCGTTACGCCGCCAGGGCGGTGTTGTTGGCGCCGACGTAGAACTGAGTCGCGACGGCGAAGATAGCCAGGCCCGGAACGATGTTCGGGTCGTAGAGCACGTCCACCCGGCTGGTATCGGTCGCATTGATCGCGACGATCAGCCCGGCGGCGAAGGCGGCGGCGTCCTGCACCCACCCCAAATCCTGCATCGCATTGTAATCGGCGATCAGGTCGCCCTTGATCGTGCGCGGCGACACCGCCGGGACGCCAGCGCCGATGGGCGTGCCATCGGCAACTAGCAGCACGCGGCCGTAGCGTTGGCTGACCAGCGCCCGCAGCCGGCGCAGCACCGCCATCAGGGTGTAGAGCGTGCCGACGTCCAGATAGGTCTGATCGGCCACGCCAAAGGCGTTGGTCTGATAGGTGGTCACGGCCCGGACGATGCGGCAGGTGCCGGTGCGGTCCCAGTTCAGGATGGAGATACCGGCCGACAGCAGGCTTTGCATCGTGCTGACCGAGGGCAGATCACCGGCTGGCGGCGCCAGGATGCCGGGCACGGCCAGGGTTTGCAGCGGTAAGTTCGGCTGCCCGACGATGGACGGCACGCATGCGGCGGTGGCAGCGGCAGCGGCCTTCCAGTAGGGCGTCGGCGTGCCATACGCACCCCAGACCAGCGTGTGCTGATCGTTCATTGTCCCGCCGAGCGTCAACAGATTGGCGTCGGTATCCACGTCGGCGGTGAAGACGCCGCCGTAGAGCTGGTTGAGGTAAGACCAGCGGCCGGACGCATCGGACATGACCGCCGTCTGTGCCGCCAGCGAGGTCGGGTCGTTGTAGCCGCTGATGACGAAGTCGAAATCCATCGTGCCCAGCGCGGCCGCCAGGCCGGTCAGGACGGGCACGCCCGCGCCGCCGGTAAATGCGGTGACAGACACGGTCAGGCCGGCCGGGGTGGACTGGCCGCCGGTTGTGCCGAGGTAATTGAGCAGGAGCGACAGCGTGTTCATCGCCGTCAACTTGTGCCGTGTGGTCAGCGTGACGGTGCCGGCGGAGGCAGCGGCGGTGACCGGCAGGTTCGCGGCCTGGATCGCGGCGGCGACGGCGGTGGCGACGGCGGTGGCGGCCTGTCCGCTGGAGACGGGCGTGGCAACCAGGTGATCGCCGACATAGGCCGACAGCGCGCCGTTGCCGGTCGCGGTGCCGGAGATAACGATTGTCGCCGTTGCCGCTGTGCCGGCGGACGGATCGGGCACCGGCAGGCACCACAGTTCGGTGTACGGGTCGATGTTGCGATAGGCGCCAACCATTTGCGCCAGCATGCTGCCCTGGCCGAACATCGCGGCGGCGGCCTGCTGGGCACCGGTTGCACCCGTCCCGCCCGGTGGCGGCATGAAGACCGGCACCATCGGCATCGCGGTCAGCGTGCCGCCGACGATCAGCACACGCTGGGTCTGCTGGTTGGCCAGCGTCTGACTCGGCCGCACCTCCGCATAGAACAGCGGGACACGGATGTTGCTCGGGATCGTACTGAACGATACCGATTGCGGCGACGTAGAGCCGGACATGAGGGTTTAGACTCCTGGCGTGAATTGAGAAACGATCGTGTCGTCGTTGCCGATGGCGGTGGTCACGCCGATCGCCGACAGCGCGAGGCCGGGCGTCGGGTTGTAAATCTCCCGCCAGGTCGCGGTGACCATCAGGCGGACATCGCCTTGGATGTAGTCGCCGCCTTGTTTGAAGGCGGACACCACGCGATAGCTGGCGATGTTCTGGATCAGCATGGTGAAGGCCGGGGCGCAGAACAGGGCGTTCTTAACCTGGGCGGTTAGCGTGTCCGCTTTGGCCAGCACGCCGGTCAGGGCGGCATCCTCCACAAGCATCTGGATCGACAGGTTCAGGGTGACCTGAAACACGACGGCCGTCCCGCCCTGGCTGTCGGTGTTGGCCGTGTGGTCGGCGATGATGATGATGCGCGGGCTGTCGCCGGACTCGATGGTATCGACGCGTTCCTGGTCCACCCGGTCGGCGGCGATGGTGTTGGCGCCGATCAGGATCGCGGCGACGGTGGACCGGATCAGCGCCGCCTGGTCTTGCTGGATTTGCATCAGCTTCCCGCCGGCAGCCGCATGCGGGCCGCGTCTGCGTTGGTGGCGGCGCGCAGGGTCAGCATGATGTCACCCATGCCGTCCGGCTCCGGCGCGTCGGCGACGACGTAGCGGATGCCGCGGACTATCACCTGATCGTCGCGCACCGGCTGGACGAAGAACTGCGCGGCGCGGACGGACAGGACGACTTTGGTGCCGATGACTTCATCGCCGTTTTGCAGCTTGGTTTCCTGATACCGGTCGTTGAAAACGCCGGTCAGCGCGGCGGGGCCGGTGCTGGCGGTGTAGTACCAGACCGGTTCCCCGAACGCCGCGTTGGCGGCTACCAGGATGGCGTCGAAATCGACCGCCATCAGGCGGCCGGTTCGGCTGGCGGCTCCGTCGCGGCGGCTTCGGCCGGTTCGGGTGCGTCTAGGTGGCCGGCGGCGATCATCTCGGCCTGCACCGACGCGGGCAACGGGACCGTGTCGCCGGGGCGGAACCCGTGCGACCCACCCGGAAGGTAAATCCGGGTTTTCGCGGTCACGTTGCTGATAAGATCGGCCATGGTTACGCCTCGGCGCGGCCGGACTGGAGCATGTCCGGGCGGGTGCAGATGTGCAGCGGATAGGCTTTCGCCTCGATTTCCACGTATTCGTTGCGCTTGAAGTCGGGAATGGTGCGGGCGTAACGCGGCTTGCCGGGCTGGTTGAGGTCGGTGAAGGCTTCGCCCGGCGCCATGCCCTTCTGGAACACGCCGGGGGCGCCTTTGGGGAAGAATTTCACCTTGTCGGTGGGGATCGCGATGGTGGAGTTGTCGTCCGACCCGCGATAGTTCACCCACGTGATCTCGCCGAAGGTGAAGGCGCCGAATGCCCCGAATTGCGCGCCGTTGCGCAGATCCTGCGCCTCGGTCCAGTTCAAGAACGTCTGTTTGACGTCCATATGGTTGGTGAATTCATCGTAGAACTGATCGCCGCACAGGCCGATAACCTGGGTATTCTGGCGCCAGGTGCCTTGCGCGGCGCGCATCATCGACCGGCGGATTTCGTTGCAGATCGGCCGGATGGTTCCGGTTGCCGCCGTGGCGCCAGCCGCGAGGTTGAAACCGTATTCGGTTGCCGGGGTGATGCCGAATTCGCTGAACCAATCGTAAATCTGCGTTCCGTCGGCATCGAGAAGGATACCCTGCACCGCGCCCAGGCGGTGATATTCTTCCGTATAGTCCAGCAGGGACAGGATGCCGGTTTCGCCGACGAAACGGCGCTGCACTTCGTCCACCATCTGCATCAACAAGGTCTGCGCGATGCCGCCGTCCCCGATGAATTCGCGGACGTTCTGCAGCTCGCTGGCGGTGATGGTGTCGCCGGCAAACAGGCGCGGGACCTCGAAATACCGCATCTTGCGCTTTTCCGTGACGCGTTCCGTCCGGGCCGCGCCGCGGGGGCTGGTCTGGACAAGCGTCAGGATGCCGTCGCGTTCTTCCACCGCCATCGCCGTGGTGCGCAGCGGCAGCGGCGTGAACAGGTTCATTTGGCCCAGGCCGGCCGGCAGGAACGGGATGCGGTTGATCCAGGACGTCAGCGAAATCGCGGAGAACGCGTCCTCGCGGAAGACATTCATAATGTCCATTGCGGACAGGCTCCTTATGGAAAAGTCGGATTTCGGGGAGGATTAGCGGGCGATGATGCCGCGCTTGGCGAGCTGATCGATGGCGGCGGTTTCAGCGGCCGCCATGACGGTGCCGGCGTTGGTGATGGACGCGTCCCAATTCAGTTCCTTGCGGTTGACCTCCGCCTGCCGAGCGATGGCGGCGACGGTCTTGCTGCCGCCGGCTGGCACGGTGACCAGGTCGTACAGGATCGCGCTGGCGGGGGCGCCGGCCGCGCCGGTGTAGGACTGATAGCCGCCGGCGGGCACGTCGATCCGGAAGCTGTCCCCGGCGACAAACGCGGTGGCGCCGGCAGTGACCGTCAGGTCGATTTCCGGGCTGACGAACCCGGTTCCGGCGGTGGCCACGCCCAGGCTGACGCCTGTCGGGTCCAGCACGTCGAACGTGGTGGCGCCCGTGGCGATCAGCGTATAGACGCCGATCTGGACCGCGACGCCGCCGGAGATGCTGCCGACCGTGCCGTTGCCGGTGTTGCCGACGCCGGGGCTGGCGGCGGGCGTGCCGGCGGCGCGCGACAGCACCAGACCGGCTTGTAGCAGCACGTCGGCGGTGCCGGTGTTGGCGATCGTGCCGCTGTCGAACGACAGCCGGTCCTGCGCCTGGCTGACCATAAATCCGCCAGTGTAGTAGTTCTCGTAGATGATCGAGGAAACCATTGCGGGGCTTGTCCTGTACCGGGGTGGGGGTGCGCGGGCGGTTAGCGGCGGGCGGGCATGATGCCGTTGGCGACGGCGCGGGCATCCCACAGGCTGTCGATGGCCGCTTGACCCTTGGGCACGGGCACGCCGCCGGGGCCGGGGCGCTGGGCGCCATACTGTTCCATGCGATCCGCCAGCCGTCCGCTGGACGCGCCGGGCTTCGGTGCGGCTTTCAGCAGGTCGATCGCCTGGCCGCGCGGCAGGTCCGTGGTCAGGGCCAGCTTGACGGCATATTCCAGGTTCGCGGCGGCGGCGGGCGATTCCAGGATGGCGGCGATGCGGGATTTTTCCCGCCGGCGGGCGTGGGAGGCTTTCTTGCCGCCCTTCATGTCCTCGCTGTCCGAGTCATCGTCGCCGTCGTCGTCGGGATCGGCATCGGGGTCTTCATCGTCATCGCCGTCATCGTCGGGATCGTCGTTCTTCTTGGCAGCGGACTTCTTCTTCGCCTTTTTGGCTTTCTTCTTTTCGGCGGCTTTCCGCGCGGCCTCTTCTTCTTCGCGGTCGGCTTCAGCCTTCCGTTCGGCCTCTTCGCGCTCCTCGTCCGTCATATCCTCATCTTCGGCCGCTGGCTTTTTGCCGGCGGCGCCGATTCCGCGAAACTGGACGGTGGGCATCGCCGCGCTGGTCAGCAGGGCGGAGCGGCCAGCCGCCACGCGGACGCGCGGCTTCAGGTCGGTGAGTGTGGTCATTCGGGTCCTCTTGGGGTTAAAGCGTGTGCAGAAAAGCCTCAAATGCGGCGTCGGGGGCGGCGACCCTGTCGGCCAGCTTCTGTTTCACGGCGGCGACGCCCTGAAACGTGCTGGCTTCCATGTCGCGGACGGCGCTGGCCGGGATGCCCCGGTTGCGGCCGACCGTTTCTTCGAACAGCACGCCGATCGTGTCGATATCGGCCTGGAAGCGGTCGCGGGCTTCCTTCGGCAGCGGCAGATACTGGTTGCCGTCGGCCTTGCGCTTGCCGTGGGTAATGACGTTGACGGTGATGCCGCTGGCGTCCAGCGCGCGGGACATATCCACGCACATGGCGATCACGCCGACGCTGCCGGCGCCCCCGGTGCGGGGGACGGTGATGGTGTCGGCCGCGCTGGCGAGGCAGTACGCGGCGGAGTAGGCTGATTCGTTCAGGATCGCCCAGATCGGCTTGACGCCGCGGGCGGCATAGATCGTGTCCGTCAGGTCGAACACGCCGGCAACCTCGCCACCGGGGCTGTCGATATCCAGGACGATGCCTTTGACGGACGTGTCGCCGATGGCATCTAGGAATTTGGCCCTTATGCCGTCGTAGCCTGTCATTCCGGAGTAGGAATGTAGCCCGTTCCGCTGCACCAGCGTGCCGCGCACGGGGATGATCGCCGCGCCTTCCGGGGTGACGTCGTAGGGGCGTTCGGGTTCGGCTTCGCCGTCCAGCTCCGGCGTGAACATCGCGACCGTGCCGCCGTCGGCGCGGGACAGGTGCGTCACGCCCAGGCGTTCGGCCAGCGCGGCCATGACGATTTCCGCCTTGGCCTGGGTCAACATCAGCGGGACATTGAAGACGCGCTGCGCCAGGAAGGCGAAGCGGCTCACGCTAGCAGCTTCCAGGCCGCGAACAGTACGGCGGCAACCAGGCCGCCGCTGATGATAATCGCGGCCGCCAGGACGATCAGGTCGGTTCGGCTGCGGCGATCGTCGATGTGCCAGAAATCGTCGGGATCGGTCATTCGTCCTCCGGCTTCTTTGCCACTTGTTGCGCCGGCAGTCCGGCCCAGTCCGGCAGACGAAGGCCGCGCATTTTCATTTGCGCGGTCTCGACCTGGCGTTCGTCCAGGATGTCCAGATAATAGCGGCCGGACACCTGGGATGTGCTGTCGGACAGCGTCGTCAGGCCGGCGTCGAGCTGCAGCACAAGCCCCTGGGCTTCCTTCACCGGATCCACGAAGCCACGGCCCGGCCCGATCCAGCGGGCGCTGGCGTATGCAGTACGTAAATCCACGTAGTCGGGCGCGTTGTTTGGCAGCACGTCGGACAGGTGCGTATCCAGGGCCTCCTCCAGCCACGCGGCGTAGATCTGCGCGGCGTAGCGGCTGGCGAAGCCGGCGCGGCGGCGGATCAGGGTGCGCCAGGATTGCAGCATCGCACCGCGATAGCTGGAATAGTTGGTGTGGCGGAAATCGCCTGACACTTCCTCGTAAGATTGCCCGGTCGAGGCGGCGAAGTTGCGGAGGAAACTGGTTTCGAAGGCGTCGAAATCGTCGGCGTGGTTGCCGCCCTGGGCGGTTTCGATGGACTCGCCCGGCGCCAGCAGCGGCATCCGCACGCCGCCGAGCGAGACGCCGTGTTTCGAGTGCCATTCCGCGCGGGCGCCCATCATGCCGATGAACGGGTCCTCAGGATCCTCGGCGTGGCCATCCTCCATCGCCCTCGCGACTTGATCCGAGTCGTATGGCGATTTCAGGAAGAACCCGACGATGGTGCGCAGGACGGCGGCTTGCAGGGTCGCGGTGTCGTACTTATCCAGCATTTTGAAGCGGGACAGGATCGGGGTCAGGATGCTGTTGCCGCGATGCTGATCGGCGCGTTCCTTGTCGAAGTAGTGGACGACGATGGGGCGTCCCCACGGCGTTTCACGCGGGAAATAGTCCCATTCCATCGACAGGGTTTCGTCATACCAGTCGTTCTGATGCGCCGCGCGGATGTGGTAGCCTAGCGGGGCGCCCAGGTTGTCGATTTGCACGCCGCCGCGGCGATCGTGCGTGTCCACCATCTGATACGGGTTGGACAGGCGGTCGGGGTCGATGCCGGCATGTACGGTGCTATAGCGCGCGCCACCGTGGCCCGCGCGTTCCGGCGCCCACAGCATCATGCCCAGGGCCTCGCCATCGATCAGGAAGTGCAGATAGGCCAGATAGTATTGCTGCGTCATCGTCAGCGTGCGGGACGCGTCGGAGTGGAAGTTCACGTCATCGGCCCACAGCGACCATTCGCTGCGCACGGCGGCGGCGTATTCAGCGGCCCAGGTGGCGTCGAACGCCTTGTCGAAGCGGGACAGGGCGCGCCAGTTCGGGGTCGGGATCGGGTGGAAGTCGGCGCCGACAGCGGCATCGGCGATGCGGCCGACGATGCCGCCCTTGGCCCAGCCATTGTTGCGCACCAGGTCGCGGGTGCGGGCGACGACGCGGTCTCGGTCCCAGTTGATTTCAGAGTCTGGATTGCGCAGCGACGGCTGCCAGTTTTCCATGTCCTGGCTGTAGGGAAGCTGCGCGTCGTAGGGGAAGGCGTTGCCCATGTCGCGTTGGTTGCCCAGCGCCGCCCGGGCGCGCGGCGGTGATGACGGGGCCGCGCGCAGGGGCCGGCCGAACGTGTCGATCAGGCCGGTGGGGGGCATGCCATCATATCCTTCGCGTGCGCCTCTGCGCTCCAGGGCCATGGCACTACGACGGCCATCATGGAATCTGCAGTGATCCCGTCCCCGACGATATCGGGGCGCGCAGCGATCATGCGGCGGACTGCCCCGTTATGCTCATCGGCCATTGCCTGCGCCGCCTCTTTGCTCGGCGCAGCCCTTAGATCGTCGGGGCCGACCAGGCAGATACACCAGAGATTGCTCATTCAGCAGAGGCTTACTTGCTGGCCGGGGCTTCGCTGAAGTCGAGGAAGTATTCCGCCCCTTGCTTGAACAGCGGGCCGCCGGCCTTGATCGACATCTGTAGATGACCGTTCGGCGTGGCGTCGGAGAACTTGCGGTTCTCGCTGTCGGGATCGGAACTATAGACGGCCTGCATATGGATCGTGTGGCTGCCGTCGGAATGCGGTGCGATGTAGTGGCAGATGAATTTTGCGCGGGTTTTCGACATTTTTGGTCTTTCGCTAACAGAATGAAACGCGGATTGCCCGGCGGGACCGCAAACCGAGGGCGGCTTGCAGGTCTTTGATCAGCTCGCGCAGCCGGCCGGAATCGGCGCGGGTATAGGTGACCGAGCGGTTGCCCTCGCCTTGGGCGTAACTGACGGTGGCAACCATCTGGCCGGTTTCCAGCGCGATCAGGGCGGCTTGGGCCTGGGCGAGGGAGGCTTGCAGGGCCGGCGCCGCCATGCCGGCAAACGGACCGGAACAGGGCGGCGAGGACATGGCGGTTTCCTGTCAGCGTAGCAGCGAGGCGATCCGGTCGAGGCGGCGTAGCAGTGGCTTTTGGGCCGGCGCGGGCACGGCGGCTGTTGCGTTCAACGGCTTCAGCGGTGCCGGGGTCAGTCCCGCGCCGGTATCCGTGCCGATGGGGGTTATCAGCACGTTCGTATCCCACTCCGCCGCCCAGGAGGGCGGACGGTCCCATTTGATGCGCGACAGGCCGTGCAGATCGGCCAGCACATGGCATCCGACGTGCTGGTCCAGGGCCTCGTTGCGCGCATTGTCGCTGGTCTTGATCCAGCGGCCCTTGCTGTCGGGCCGTTCGGCGACAACCTGTTCGAACCACAGGTGTTTGGTTTCCGGCGTTTCCGGGCCGTCCTGGTTGGGCCACTCGCCGCGCAGGCAGCGTGGGTGATGCACATACCAGGCGCCGGGTTCGGCGGTGCCGAGCTGGCCGCCGAGGTCATCTTTGAAGGCGTTCGGGTTGAAGAACAGCAGCGGTTCCGATCCGCTGGCCCTCGCATCCCGGTCTTTGCGCTTGCTGGTGGGGTAAACCACCTGCATCCGGGCCGCGTTCGGGCCGGACGCACCTTTCATCGGCAGAACCGACCACAGATCGCGGCCGTCGGCTTTACCCAGGAACCGGACCTTGCGGCCAGCCTTCAGCCGGCGCCAGGCGGCGTAGGCTTGCTGCGTCACGCCGGGGATGCCGGCGCTGTCGTAGCCGATCGCGCGCAGTTTCATGCCGCGGGGCGAGCCGTCGGCCAGCGGATAGGCGGTTTCGATCAGCCGGTTCAGCAGATCGTCCCAGGCGCCAGGGCTGATCGCGGTGTCGGCCGGGATCTGTTGCACGTCGATGACCCAGGACTCGCCGTCCACCCCCCAGCCCCGCACCATCAGATCGAAGCGGTTGGCCTGAATATCGACAAAGCAGGTCAGGAACCGCACGCCGGCGGGAACCTGTTTCAGTTTCCGTTCCTCCGACCGATCGGCCAGGGTCTGTGCGTCCACCTGGCCGGATCGTTTGCGCGGCTCGTACGGCAGGCCGAAGCGCCGGGCGATGACGCGGCGCAGGGGCTTATCGTCGCCGGTAATCAGCAGGTTGCGTTCGGCGCTGACCTTGGCCTCGGCCAAGGCGCCGAGGCCGCCAATCACGAACGGCGACATCACGCCCACGATATGATGGCCGCTGATCGTGCGGCGGGCGAGTTCGCCGTCCACCGTGCCGTTCGGCTGGATCGTCTGGCCCAGCCCGACCCATTTCCCGTCGAGGTTCATCGTTCGGCGGTGCTTATCGGCGATCAAACTGCCGCAAGACGGGCACAACAGCGCGGCGGAGTCGCGGATTTCGTCCAGCGGGGCGTCTTCCGGGTAATGCAGATCCATCACTCGGCTGCCCAGCGGGTGCGGGGAGCTGAAATCGTTGCACTCGGGACACGGCCAATACCACAGGCACCGCGTCGATTTGGCGAAGAGCGCCATGATTCCGTGCTGCCAGGCGGCGGGCTCCATGCCGAGCGCCTTGTCGGGGTGGCTGATGACCAGGATTTTGCTGTCCTGGCCGAAGGTTTGGCGGCGAAGGTCCGCTTCGGCGTAGATATCGCCCGCCGATTCCGGCGCGGCGTCGATTTCGTCCACGATCAGGCGCGGGGCCGACTTGTTCCGCAGGTTATTTTCCGTCATCGGCAGGAATTGCGCCCACATGCCGCTTCGGAATGATTTGAAGTGAATGCTTCGGTCGATCGGGTTCGGGCCGAGGCGGTTTTTCAGGATCGCGTGCTGTTCGATCATCGGGTTGATGACCGCTTTGACGTAGGCCTCGACCACATCGTCGGTCGGTTCGTACCAAAGCATGTCCGCCGGGTCGGCATCGACCGATTGGAGCAGCCAGTTTTCAGCGACCGTGGTTTTGCCTGATCGGCCGGGGCCGGGGAGGACCTCGGTCAGGTAATCCGGGTTGGTTAGCGCCTCCATCGGGGCGATCAGATAGGGCGCTTCGTCGTGTGACCAGCGGCCGACGTAGCCGCCGCCTCGGTTATCCAGCCAGCGGTTGCGGGCGGCGTGGTCGGCGACACTGATCAGGTCCGGCGGCAGGAAGGCGGACAGCGCCTGGTGAAAGATCGCGTCGGCGGAGGCGAAGCTAAGCGTGATGTCGTCGGACATCGGCGTCGGCGGGTTCGGCGGCGGTGAACTGGGCTTGCAGGTCTTTCACCGCGGCGCGTTGCGTGTCGGCGTACCGCGCGAGGATCGATTGCGTGTAGCCGGTCGGCCAGTCTTGCTCGCGGCCGAGCTGCTGGAGGAAGGCGCGGGTGTCTCGTGACAGCCGCCCCAGCACGTTCGCCAGCGCGGCGCCGATCTGCTCGGCTGGCACCAGAGCGCCGGATCGTTCGGCTTCCTCGCGCTGGAGCTTGCGCAGTTGGAGGGCCTTGATCTCATCGGCGATCGATGGCTTGACCAGGACGGGCAGATCGGCGCCGGGAACGTCGAACGGAAGCCGCAGTTGGGCGAGCTGTTCGTCTCGTTCGGCACCGGCTTTGTCTTGTTCCTCGCGACGGATGCGGAGGAATTCAAAGACGGCGTCGAAGTCGAAGACGTAACTGCGGCCGTTGGCTCCGGTGGACTGGACGGGGAACTCCGGCCGGTAACGCATCATCCATGCCGAGAGCGTGGGCAAGGAGATGCCGAGCTTGGCGGCAAGCTCTGCCTTGTTGCCCGTGACCGGCATACATAAACACCAATAAAAACAGAAGGGGACGGCAAATTTTTCGAAAACAGACCGGCGGACCGAGGCGCGAAATGCCCTCGGTTGGCCCCTACCCACGGGAAGGACCCACGGCGTTCAGCGGGCGGAGGCAAGGGCCTCGTGGAAGCGGCGGAGCAGGGCGGGTAGCCAGGTGGCCGAGATCACCGCCTGGACGCGGGCGTGGTAGCCGAGGCGGGCTTTGTAGTGGGTCTCCGGCACGAATGCTGTTAGGCGGGTTAGGTGGCCGTTGGCTAGGCGGCGGAAGTAGCCTCCGATGCCGGCTTTGTTGGCGGGGACACCGGCGGCGAGGAAGATGACCGCTCCGACGTCATCGGGGGCGGCGATGGGGCCTTGAACCTTGCCTTGAACCTTGCCTTGCTTGCGATGGGCGGCGGCGATCAGGCGTTTTCGGCGGGACTTCTGGTTGCGCTTGGAGTCGGCTTTGAAGTTGCGCAGGGTGCCGTCGGGGATGTTGCCGAACTCATTCAGCTCCAAGCCCTTGCCGGGAAGGATCAGGGCGCTGGCTGGCTTGCGGGTGTTGGTCTGTGCGGTGCGGGTGCCGCCTTGTTCCTCGGCAAGCAGGTATTTCGCTTGAATGTCGCGCAGGGTGACGGTGCTGACGAGGTTTTCGCGGGTGGCGGCGAGGCTGCGCGGCGCGACTGCCGCGCGATCGGTGAAGGCGGTTGGGCGGTCGAATAACTCGGGCATGGCCGCGTTGACGTTGTTGGCGGCGGCGCGGGTGCAGTCGTTTAGGGCTTGGCTTGTGGCATAGCGGAATTGCTTGCCGGCCAGGGCGGCGAGGGACTTTTCCATGCGGGTCAGGCCGGTGGTATCGACTTGGAATTCGATCATGGGGCGATCCTCGAATCGAAACGCCCCGCCTGTTGCCGGGCGGGGCGTGCGATTCGCGTGACGATAACGATTTAGTGGCACATTTGTTGGGCATGTTGGAAGGGAGATTCGAAATTATTTTGACGATGCAGGGCGCGCACGATCAGGTCTATGCCGGTGCCGTGCCATCGCTGGACGGCTTTGTGGTCTGATCCGATTGATTTTGCTATTCTATTCCAGGTGAACAGGCGGCGTTCGGTGACCGGGTGGACCATCATTCTCGCGCCGACGATGCGGCGCAGGATGTAGCTGGATTGCGGGATCAGGCTTAGCCAGGCGAGGGCTTTGTCCATCTCGTCTATTTTCGCGGCGGACGGCACCGAGGGGCGGATCGGCAGATCGGTCCAGCCGTATGCCTCTATGGCGTTGCGGACGACGTCGAGGCCGCCGGATGACAGGCGGGAACTGAAGCCGCTGCCGGGGAGGGATAGCAGCGTGGCGCCAGCCTCGTCGAGGCGGATGTTGACGTAGTCGGCGTCGATGACGCGTTCGGCGGATTCGGCGTTAGACATTCCAGTGCCCCAGGATGTCGTGGAATCGGGCTAGGAATTCTCGTTCGGCTTCGGCTGGCGGGAGGCAGCGGATTATCGCGCCGATTGGAGCGGGCAGATCGCCCCAGTCCCGGCCGCATCGCGCCATGAACGCCGCGCGCTCATCGGTCGTGATTGCCAGGTCAACACGCTTGACGGCGGCCGGTTCGTCCATCGGCAGGCCGAAACGGGCGGAGACGGCGAGCATGATCCTTTTCTCCATCACCTGGAAATCGGGCATCCAGCGTTTGAGGGGACGCGGGACGTCGGCGGAGTATGCTTCGGCGGCGTCGTGTAGCAGCGCCCAGAGCGCATCGGCTGCCGGCACGAAGCGGCTGACCAAGACGGAGTGTTCGGCCACGGAATAGAACTTCAACGAATGGCCGCCATACCTGCATCGCATCGACAGGGAATGGGCGATATCCTCGATACAGACCTCGCTCGGTCGCGGATCGAGGGGCCAGAAACATCGGCCGGTGAAGGTTTGCAGCCACTCGCCACGGCGGGTTTCATCGACGTTCGGGAGATAGCTTGGCGGCTCGGTTACAGGTTGGTTACAGGTTTGGTCACAGGACATTTATCTCTAACCCTTTATTATCTATATATATATTCATTACTGTAACTGTGTGACTGCTGTAACCGTTGGTTTATGTGCATTTTAGCTTTTGCGTAGGGATAAATCGCGCCAACGGCGGTTGCATGGTCACAGCATTGATTTTCCTACGTTTCTTTGTAACAGAAACGGTCACAGGAAAGTTGCAGGTCACAGCATTGATTCTATTGGGTTTGTGGCTTTTCCCGCTGGCGATCCACGAATGCAGCCACTTTTCCGGCATCAAACAGCCAGTCCGTGGTCAGTCCGACGCGCTGGGCGACCGGGAATCGGGGATGATCCATGAACGCCAGCAGCTCTGTCGGCTGCATTGCCAGCAGGCGGAGGAGATCGGCGAATGTCACCGGTTCGGCGGGGTCTATGTCGGCGCGGCCGAGCCAGATAGGTTTGCCGTTCAGTCCGCCGATGCGGATGGTGAACTTGCTGGGTCCAGCGGCGGTGGGCAGGCGCATGATCTCGGTTTGCCAGCGTCCGCCAGCGTAGCGGGAGCCGTGGAACAGGCCCTCGACGACTGCTGGCATCAGCCATAGTCCGTCGCCGTCGCCTTTGCGCGGGACTGGACGGCCTTGTTTGTCGCGGACGTCCGACGCGCAGATCGGACGAATGCCGTAGCGCGCCAGCGCCTCCGCCGCCAGGCGGGCATCGCCGGCATCGTGCAACGGATCGGATCGGGCGAAGACGCGGGCGATCAGTGCGCCGACCTGTTCCTGCCTTGTAGTGCCATCGTATTGAACCCGAGCGGCCATCAGGGCTTCTATCACGCGGCGCGGGCCGCTGTCGTCGGCGACATCCTCGGCGAGCCGCACGAAATCGCGGATGGCGATGACGCCGACGCGGGCTTGCCTTGCGTCTGGCACGCCATCCTCGGTCATGATCCACCATCCGGCGAGGATGGCGGACATCTGATCCATCTCGCCAGCGGTGCAGCCGACCGAGGCCAGTGCATTGCGGTACGCGGCGGCGGCTTGCAGCCATTCCGGCCAATGCGCCAGCACGCGGCCCCACAGCGCGGGCGCCTGCTGTTTCATGCGGGCGGTGAGGTTGAGCATCTGGTTTTTGTGGTCGGCACCGCCAGCGGGTCGCACCAGGTCTATCATGGTGATACGGCGATAGTGCTGAGGCTGGAGTTCCGGCGGCGACACGGCGCCGTAGAGAAACGAGCCGACCATTTCGATGCCGCGCACGCCGCCGTCGGCGGTGCCGCGATGGCCCTTGACGCCTTCGCCGCCGGAGCTGGCGAGCACCAGGTCCATCAGTTTCTGACCGCCTTCCTGATCGACGCGGTCTGTCGGCTCATCGATGTACACCGGCATCGCCTTGCCGTTCATTGCGCCCAGCACGCCGGCGGCGGTGGTATCGTTGGTATAGTGGTGGACGGGCGCGCAGGCGCGCATGGCGTTCAGTAGCATGGTTTTGCCGCTGGCGGGTTCGGCGCGCAGGAAGCCGCTGGGGCGATGGTCCGGCGCGGCGCCGAGCAGGCCGGTTCCGACGAGGCCGGCGCAGATGATGCCGGCGGCGGGGCTTTTGAACGACCACAGGCGTTCGACCTCCGACTGGAATTCGCGGCCGGGTCCGGTGTCGGCGGGCGTGTCGGGGCGTGGCATCGCCCAGCCGCCGACCCAGACGGTGCCGTCTATCAGGCTGCCGGCGCGGTGCCATTCGCCGCCGATCAGCACAGCGTCGCCGCAATGGACGGCCGGACGTCCCTTGGCATCGCGCCAGATGCCGGGTTTGCGCACACTGATATGCGGGCCATAGATGCCGGCGGCGAACGCCTGGCGCATCAGATAAGCGGCGGCGGCGCGGGCGCTGAAACCGCTTTCCAGCACGGTTTCGACGGTTTCGCCGGCCACGGTGTCGCGGCGGACGCGCCGTTCCGGGAACTGGCTTTCCAGCCATGCGGTATCGCCGCCGAACAGCATCAGCAGATCCGCGTGCGAGCCAATCGCGCGGGCCGACAGGCAGCGTTCGGTGCCGGCGACGTCGAGGAAATAGGCTTTGCCGTTGTCATGGCCCAGCGCCACGACCGGGCAGGCCTCGGTCAGCTCATTGGACGGCGGATCGTTCACTGGTTTCCGCCGTTTCGCTTGATGCAAGGGGATTGGTTCGGCCATCACGCATAAACCTTGATTTCAGGCAGGGCGGGCACCGGGCGGCGCATTTTGCGGGCGATGGCTTCGCCCATTGCGACGGACCCGACTGTGATTCCGGCGGCGCAGTCGCGCAGCCATTGCTGTTGCTGGGCGGCATCGCCGCAGAGGAACACGCCGCTGCCGCGTGCCAGCAGCCATGCCAGCGGCGATTCGTGGACGTGGACCGGGCCATCGGCCCAATAGGATTCACGGGGGTGGCCGCATGCCTCCGCCACGCCGAGCAAGGTGGACGTGACGGTGCGCAGCTTGGGGTCGCAGGCGACTAGATCGTCGATATACAGGCCGTTCAGTGCCTCTCGCTGTTCCGGCGTGGTGGCGCTGTTTCCCCAGCAGCACGAATCGTCCCAGCGTCCCCAGCGGACGGGGATGATCCAGCGCCAGGACTGTTTCGGTGGACGCGGGGCGGGGTCGATTTCGAACAGGCGCGATGCCTCGATTACCGGGGCGACGACGATTGTATAGATCAGGTCGCGGCGGAGGGCCTCGCTGGCGAACATGCGGGACGCGGCGACGAATGTCTGGCTGTTGTATTGACGCTGGATGGCCCAGAATATCGCCGCCGGATCCATATCAGGCCACCCGCGAGCGCAGGATGAAGCCGGGATGGCCGATGGACGCGGCTTTTTGGTTCACGGCATCGATGTCGAAGTCGCGGCCCATATCGAGGCCGCGTGTGATGGCCCAGTCTCGGATGGTTTCCTGGCTGGCGAGTATCGGCTCGCCTTTGGGTTTTCCGGGATCGACGGTGGCCGGTTTGATCGCGGCGATGCGGCGCATGATGTCCAGGCGGCTAGCGGGTTCGGGCGGCGGGGCACGAACGGCGGCGGGAACTGGCGACGCGGCCGGGCGTTCGGCCATGGGCTTGTCGATTACGACCGGGATCGGTTCGAGCTGCACCGGTTCGGGTTCGGGGTTCGCCGATGCGCGCTTCGCCAGGGCGGCAGCGGCGCCCTTTGCCGCATTCTCCCTGACCTTTTCAAGATGTTCGGGCGAAAGAATGCGCATGGGTTTCGGATCGGGAACGGCCTGACCATTGAGCGGCGGAGCATCGGCGACCCATTCGGCCGCCGCCTTTCTGGGGTGATATCCCTCGGGACGTTTCAAGCCCATCAGGAACGCGCGTTGGCCGACCTGCTTAGCCGGCTTCGCTGGCATCGGCCCCGGGCTGGCGGCTTCCATCATCGCGACGATGGTTTCGACCGGGGTATTGGTCGGCCAATGCTCGATCAGGATGGCTTTGCGTTTCGCGGTCAACCACACATCAAAAGGTGCGGCGGGCGTTGGTTGAGAACGCCCGCCGCCAGTGCCGCCAGCGGCGCGACTTGGCCCTTCCGCTGGCGGTGGTGATGCCTCACAGATCGGAGCTGGCGCCGACACCCCGGGCGCCTCGGTCTGCACCGCCAAGCGGGGCGGTGTAGGGGGGTGCAGAAGCGCGGCGAGGGACGCGGCGAGGCGTTCCATCAGCACCATGGCTTCGGCGGAAAAGCGGATTTCGTGGACGATGGTCAATTCGGGCATGACGACGCCTTCGGCTGGACGGGGTTCGACAGCGCGGGCCAGTGCGGGAGGCACCAGTAGGTCGCGGCACGCTCTGGTTCGGGATGCAGATCGACGACGTTGCCGGCTGGCTGGTATGGCGCCTGGCCGGGATCGCAGGCGATCCAGTCCGGTGTGCCGCAGACGGTGCAGACTCCGGCCATGGTCTAGCGGCCCTTCGGCGACGACAGCGCGGGGAACATCCGAGCGCCTTGCGGGCCGGGACGGCCGTATGTCATGCCGGTACCGCTGCGCACCTGATCGGCGATCTGTTCGGCGACCGGCGGATGGCCGGTGTAGCGGACGATGGTGCGCGGCGGCTGCTTTGCCAGGGCGCGCGACCGGCGCAGCGCGGCGAGGACGGCTTGCGGGTCAGACATCGGTATTCTCCCGGGTTTGAAACCGCAGAACGGCCAGGGCGTCGGAGACGACGCGGGCGACGGCTTCCAGATCGCCGGTCAGACGCGCTTGTTCGGCGGCCGACGGGCTGGGGTGACCGATCATGCTGGCGGTGTCCGCGAACAGGTCGGCCATGCCCTCACCCACACGGGCGAGCGACGCGGCGAGCTGGTAGGGCGCCTGTGGCGGGGCGATGCGCCGCAGCTCGTAGCCGTGGACCGCCGCGAGGGCGCTGGTGACGTGCGGGATTCCGGCGATGCTTTCCAGGTCTAGCACCACATCGACGGGGACCTGGCGGTCGGAGGTTATCGACCCGTATTCGCTGAATAACGAGCGCGTGCCGCGGGTGCAGGCAGCGGCGGCGTCGATACCGCCGATGTCGTTCAACAGGCGCTTAACGGCGGTTTTGATCGCGTTGTAGGCGATGGCCGGGTGATGACGCGGGGTCATGGGCGAACCGCGTTCACGCGACGGGGAGAACGATCGGTGCGCAGCATCCGGGCATGGACGTGGATCGAGGAAAAGAGATGCCGGGTGCGGAACGATGCGGTCAGCCGTGTGGCGGGGTGCATCAGGCACCGCCGCCGGGGATAGGCGTAGAAACGACACCGTTGTCGGCATCGTTTCTACCTGCCACCATCGGTGTTGCTACACCCCCAATGGAGACCTGTGATGGAAGATCAGACTGCGAATGCGATTCTGGCGGCGCTGAAGGAGATTGCGGCGCAACTGGCGGCGATTCAGAAGGAGATTGCGGACACCCGGAAGAACTTGCCCCGAGCGATGTGACGTCCGTCTCGCCCGTTTCGATGAAGCGGGCGAGATATTCCGCGTCGGCGATCAACCCCGCGATCGGCGCGACCCTGCTACGGAAATGGTCCAGGAACTTGAACGCAAAGCGGTCGGTATTGCTATTGCGCACGCCGGCCGCGCTTTCCGAACCGGGGACGATAAACCCGGCGATCTGGCATGCGAGAAGCGCGAGTTCGGCGGCGGGCGTCTCCTCGGGACGTAAGGCCAGGCGCTCCAGTGCCCACATACGGGCCTCGGCGACCGCCTTGGCGGCGGCGTTCAGTTCATATTGGCGCAGCTTGGCTACGGTACCTTGCACTACCGGCGTTTCGGCGGCTTGGTCTATTTCGTACCCTGGGGGCATCAGCAGCGCCGGCCGTCCGGCCGAGCCCGAAAGCTCGAGTCCTTTCGCTTTGAACGGTTCGGGGCCGGCATCCGTGGGTTCTACTTCCGACATTCGGGAGCCTTTCATTGCTACAGGCGGTGCGGGTTTTGGACGGAAGGGGCGGAAACGGCGCCATTGCTGGCATCGTTTCCGCCTGTCACCATTGGGATTGCGACACCACCAATGGAGAACCCCGATGGACCTGGATCGACGGATCGACGTTTTAGTTGAGAAAAAGTCGTATAGTGCGGGCGACGGTCGCCTTTGCCTTGAGGGCACGATCCGGATAACGACGCCGGAACGGGAACCCGCACTGATCGAACTTGACTATCGAGTGCGGTTAAAAAGCCCGCCACCCATGCCCGATGATGAGCTGCCCGGGCTGATCCTGGCTTTGATTGCAGATCGGCTGGCACCGCCCCTGCCCAAAGCAGATGGTCCTGACGCGCCGTGATCCGCCAGGCCTTATCCCCCACAACGAGGATGCGACGCTGCCGGGGACCGGGGGCGCCACGGTAATGAACCGCGAAGCCGGCCGATATCCGGATGAACAGGGCGTCCCGGTCCATGGTTAGACTCCCACCCGTTTCAGGGACAGTATGGTTAGGGGTAAAAAGGAGAAACGACGATGAGTCTGGACACGAAGAAAACCGACCCGAAGAGCGCGCCGGTCTGGCTGCAAATAGTGGTCGGATTGATCATTGTGGGCGTCATTGCCGCCTACGTAAGCGGGCCCGACCACGCGCGGACAACGAGCGCAGCCGATGCTACCGCCGCCGCCCCTGCCGGGAATGCGGCCTCCGCGCCGATCGCGCTGCAACTGCCGCCCGATCAGACTGCGTTTATCAACGCAGCGGAGGCAGGAAAGACCGCTTACAAGGCGGCTGGGAACGAGATGGCCAAGGGCGCCACTCGCCCGCAGAGAGGCCGGGCGCTGTGCCAGGCGGTTCACATGCCGAATGTGAAGGGCTGGCGGGGACAGGTGGAGACGCTGTCTTCCAACAGCGACGGCAAGGGCATTCTGGCGGTGCGGATCAGCCGCGATGTCGTGGTGAAGACCTGGAACAACGACCTGTCGGACATCGGCGACAACACCCTGCTGAACCCGGCGAGCACGGTGTTCGCCCAGGCGGTTGCATTGAAAGCCGGGCAGGCTGTCACATTCTCCGGCAGCCTGATCAGAAGCGACGTGGATTGCTTTCACGAAGCGAGCATGACGATGGACGGTTCCATGACCGAGCCGGAGTTCATCTTCCGGTTCAGCGCCATCGCGCCGGCAGAGTAGGACCCGGACAGCCATCAAGCTGCCGCCGTGGTCTCCGCCCGCTTCAAGTGCCGCCAGGCTCTTGGCGCGGGCGGGGCTGGCCACCATTATTATCACACAGGAGAGCGCAAGATGGCTGCGGTTCCGTTCGACACGCTGAAGCTGGCCGAGTGGTTGCAGGCTGGCGGGTTTACCCGGGATCAGGCCCATGCCGCGGCCTCGGCCCTGGCGGAAGTCGCGACCGGCGCGGAACTGGTGACCAAGCCGTTCCTGGAAGATCGGCTGGTTGTGCTGGAACAGCGGCTGACGATTCGGCTGGGCGGCATGCTGGTTGTCGCGGTGGGCGTGATCCTGGCTGCGATCCGGTATCTGCCGCCGCACTGAGGCCGGTTGCGGGCTGGGCATCACGCCGCCGCCGCTTCCTGGTCGGGCGCGCATTGCGCATCGGCCAGGAAGTCTTCGAACGAGACCGCGCCGTTCGTCGCGCGGGCGATTCGGGCTGCCTGCATCAATGACGGCATGCGGCGACCATTGGCGAATCTGTTGATGACAGACGCGCTTTCCTCGACCTGTTCGGCGAACTGCCGATAGGTTTTTCCGTGCAACCGAAGGTAGGCAGCTAATCTCATGTCCACGACGTTGCCACTGCGGCAACCATTCCGTCAACAGGTTTGTTGCCAAAATTGCAATCTTGGCTGTCGCGACAGGTTAAGCTGCGTTGCACCATTGGCCATGACCGCGAACATCGAACCCTTTTTGACAAATTTAGTCGCGTGGCGGGCTTATAAGGGCTTGTCACAAGAACAGGTTGCGAACATCCTGGGGGTGAACAAATCGACAGTTCACCGCTGGGAAACAGGTAAACGCGCCGTGGACCTCAATGACCTCAATCGGTTGGCCGCAATTTACGGGGTGGACCCGATCGCTTTGCTACTTTCCCCAAACGACGTGCAACTGGCTAAGCGGTTGACCGAGGCTAAGGCGATATTAGAGCGAGCCGCACCGGACGCGGGTGACCGTTGGCTGGCGAGCGGGCGCGATATCGCAGCGGTGCCCGAAAAATAGTTGCCAGAACCGCAACAGGGCTGTTGACAAAATAGTTGCCGAAACGGCAACGTGTCCCCATCGCATTATCGCGATGGAGGGAACCATGGTTAGAACGTGCGTGAATACGTCGGCCGCGATCCAGGCCAGCCCCGGCCCATGGCGTGCGGAGCCCAGCCTGTTCGGGCATGGCGCTGCGTATATCGAGGACGCCGACGGGGAAATCATCGGCTGGGCGACGGACGCCGCCGGCCATACGACCGAGGAAACGCCGCCCGACCGGCGGTCCCCCCAACAGACGATGCTGAACGCCTACATGATGGCGCTGGCACCCCAGGCGATCGCCGCGCTGCTGGTGTTCCTGGAAGCCTCTCCGGGCGTGGTTGCCCGGCTGCGCGGTGCGGCGCTGCCCTGTGCCGATCTGGGCTACGCGCACTACGAGGGCGAGAAGGTCCTGGCGCAGTTACGCGCGGCCCGCATCCATGCCGAAATGCGGGGTGGGATATGACCGGCGGCGATCCGATGCCGATCGTGCCGGTGGGCACCGTCGGCGCCGTCAGTGTGATCGTGCGCGATCACGTCGGGGTGAGCCGCATCGCCGGGGCCGAGGATCTGCGCCGGCCGGAGGTTCTGATATTTCTGTTCGGCGGATCGGCGTGGCTGCGGCGGAATTTCCCCGGTGCGTTCGTGCCGGTGCCTCAGGCAGCCGGCGGTTACAAGATGGTGCCGCTGGGGTTCGATGCTGGCGCCGCTGCCGATTATGTGGTGCGCCAGTGCGCGTTCGCCGCGTTGATGGCGGAACCGGAAACCCCTGTGCGGGCTGTGTGGTTTGCCCGTTTGCGGGACTGGTTTGCCTGCCGGTTAAACCTGTCGCTGGCGGGGTTATCGTGATGGAGGCGGTGGATATCTGGCGCATCCGGGTGGACCATGCCGGGCCGATGACTCCGGTGTGGTTGCGGACGTTCCTGGCGGGGGCGCTGGCGAACCCGGCGCTGGACGCGGACCTGCTGTTGATGCTGGCCGACGCGCTGGACGAGGCGGCGCGGGAGTGCCAGCGGTTGGGCTGGAAATCGATGCAGCGGGATCTGCGGCTGCTGGCCGATCTGCCGCGCAGCCAGGCGCCGGGGCGGGTGCCGAACATCGCGTGCGATTTCCAATGAGCGCGGTGAAAGTCGAGACCAGCGTGTTGCGCGCCATCGCCGACACGTTGGAGGCGCGGGCCGATACGGATCAACCGCTAACAGTGGTGGAGATACGCGGGCTGGCAGATGCGGTGCGGGACTTAGTGGATGCCGGTGGCGACTTCTACGGACCGTCCGATGTGCGAATGAAAGACAACCTGATCCTGCTACGTCCTTTGTTTACCCAGATCGCGCCGAAGTAGTTTCACACGTTACTTGAAGGATCGCGGCGATGGCTGATCGCAGCAAAATCGAATGGACGGATGCGACCTGGAACCCGGCGATCGGGTGCAAGGTCGTGTCGCCGGGATGCACGAATTGTTACGCGATGCGGTTGGCCGGCACGCGGTTGCGGGACACGCCCGGCCGCACGGGACTGACGGTGCAGACGAAGGCCGGGCCGGTCTGGAACGGGCAGGTGCGGTTTATGGAGTCGTGGCTGGCCCAGCCGCTGCACAGGGCAAACCGAAGGGCAAACCATGACGGACATTGCATCGTGGACGATCAAGTCGGTTCCGGTGGAGATACGGCAAAAAGCGGGCAAAGCCGCCAATGCGCAGGGGCAGACGATGGCGCAATGGCTGGGGGATGCGGTGAACCGGCTGGCAGACCAGCAGGCAAACAACGCGGTGCTGCCGCCCGATGCGGCGCCCCGGACGGTGGCGCTGCCTTCTGTCGATCTGGCTGGGCTGGCGGCGGCGCTGACCGCGACCGTCGGGGCTTATGCCGCTGCTGGACGGGCGCCACCTTTGGCACTCGGGCGGGAGGCTTCGGCGACTCTGCGGCGGTATATGCGCGGGGTTCGGGGTTTGCCGGACAGGCAGACCGACGGGCAAACCCGGCGGCTAATCGGGCAAACCGGGAAGCTGATCGAGGGCGGGGATGTCTGAGATCATCCTGCCGGCATGGTGGCCGGTGTGCGGGTGCTGCCGAGCGCCGATCGTGCGGATCGCGTGGACAGCGGACCCGGCGAGCCCCGGTAAGCTGACGTTGCGCATCGACTGCCACGGGAAGGCCGAGACGACGGTGTGGCCGGCCGAGGCCGCCAGGGCGGCGATGGGGCGGGTGCCGTTTGGGGATCACACGGCAAACAAGTGATCCATTACGAAACTAGGAAATTCAAAATGTCTAAGACTAACGCGGTGAATCCGATGCGGGTAATTCGGACCGGTGAGGGGTTACGGGATGCGCTCTTCGACGTCCTGGACGGGCTAAGAAGCGGGACGATGGCCGCAAATCAGGCAATAGCCGCAGCGAAGGTGGCCTGCCAGATTATTAACACAGTCAAAGTAGAGGTCGAATATCAGGCCCATATTCAGTCGATTAGGAGTTCGGGGACTGAACCCGCGTCGATCGGCACCCTTCGGCTAGGAGCAGCGCAGGATGCTTAGCTGTTTCAGCGCCCGCTTCCGCGACAGGCCTGGATGCAAATCCCAGGAAGCGATGATGGCTGTATCCCATAAATTAATGTCGTCATTCCTATGCCGGAGACGCGATCGCATCTTGGACATGATGGTCGCGAATGCTTCCTGCTGCGCGCGATGTAATGAGGTATATTTTATAGACCCCGCCTATACTGATATTTCGCGCATTATATGTCCGCAATGCGTATCCGAGACGATGACCCCGCGACGTTATGCGAATACGCCGCCCGGCATGATGCTAGAGGCCGCCTTAGCGGCCGACCTTGCGGCATATTCTTCAAGGAAGCCCATCCCAAAAAGATATTGGCCGCGTGAGGCTAGCTACCTTTCTCAGGAAGCTATCCGCAGCAAGGCCGCAGTCGAATTTGATCGCCGTCCAGCGCGCTACAACGCGTGGATCGAAATGAACGAATGCGAACAAGACTGGATAAGCGGCACCTTTACTTACAATCCGGACAGCACCAGTGAGGATATTTCACTATGAGCGTGCCACTGAAAGTTCTGAGAGAGAACGACGCAGCCAAGGTGCTGGGCATTAGCGCAAGAACGCTGCAGCGCCTTCGATTGGACGGCGATTGTCCGGCATTTGTGCAATTGAGCGTGGGGCGAATTGGCTACACCGAGACGGCATTGGCAGATTGGATTGAAAGCCGGACGGTGGTGCCGACTACCGGCGGCAACGGCCCGCGCGGAAGATCGGCATGGTGAGGAAAGTGTCGGAAAACACAAGAATCGACCAGAATCGACCAGAGTCGGCCAGAGTCGGCCGGAAACGGCCGGGGACAACCAGAATCGACCAGAAAAGACCGGAAACGGCCGGAAACGACCGGAATCATGGATAGCCTGTCCGACCTTCCCCTGTTCGGCTTCACGCCGCCCGTGGCGCCGCCGCCGCGCATCCTGCCGCTGCGTATCCAGCTTCAGCGCACGCGCGGGTGGAAGATGCCGGAGAACACGATCCGGTGTTGTCGTCCCGGCCCACTGGGCAATCCGTTTGCGGTCAGCGCCACGATGACGGCCGAACAGGCGTATGCGATGCACTACGCCTGGCTGGACGAACCGCGCGCCGAGATGCTGGGCTATGAGGGCAGCCGAGCGGCGGCATTGAACAAGGCGCGGGCGATGGTGCTGGCGATGCTGCCAAGCCTGCGCGGCAAGAACCTGGGTTGCTGGTGTCATGCCCCCGAACCCGGCCAGCCCGACCGGTGCCATGCCCACACGCTGCTGGTGCGGGCCAATGGCTGAGTCTCGGAGCCCTGACTCTCTACCGCTGCCTTGCGCCCGGTTTTTGTCGCGTGAACAGTCCGCTGCCTATCTCGGGGTGGGCGTCACGACGTTCGATGCCGAGGTGAAGTCCGGCATGTGGCCGAGCGCTTTTCGCCGTGGAGGGAAGGGCGGCTGCTTGACCTGGGACCGCCTTTTGCTCGACCGTGCGGCCGATCGGTTAGGTCAGCTCATTGACGCCGCAGCGCCCGGGGCGGACATGAAGGCCGCAGAGCAAGCAGCACTGGACGCAACGGCCCGTGGCACCCCCGCGTCGAACCGGCATAAACACCGTCACCAGAAGGCGGCCTGACGGCTCCACGATCAAGGTCTATTATGATCGCGCCACGGGGGTTAACCTCGGCAGCGACCGCGACAAGGCGATCGCACAGGCGCTGGAGCAACCGAGCCGATCGGCACCGGGATCATTCGATGCCCTGTGTACTTCGTATATTTCGAGCGGGAAATTCAGTCGGCTAAAACCTAAGAGCCAGGGGCTAAACCGGTTCTACGTGGATCGCCTGCGCGATATCTATGGGCCGCTGCCGGTCGCGGCCATCACCCGGCCCGTCGTGATTGCGCTCAAAGAGAAGAACGCCGGTCGGCCGTGGTACGCAACCCACTTGCTGTCGAAGTTGCGATTGGTTCTGCAACACGCGGTCGATACCGGTGCGTTGAAGGTTAACCCCGCACTCCGGCCGGGCGGCGTGATGCCGCCGCGACGGCATGCTGTCTGGTCCCTCGCCGAGACGACTGCGATGCTGGACGCGGCGGGGACCGATATCAAGCTGGCGTGCGCCTTGTTGCTCTACACAGCGCAGAGGCCCGCGGATGCCCTGGCGATGACTTGGGGACAGGTACAGGACCGTGGCGGCCGGTTGTGGCTCACGCTCCGCCAGGCCAAGACCGGGGAACTAGTGGACGTGCCGGCTCATCGAGAGCTGGAGATGCTACTCCGGTCTGCTGACCGCCGATCTTTGATGCTTGTCCCTAGCCCAACCGGCTTGGCATGGGCATACCGGAATTTCTCGCGGTCTTGGGATGCGACCAAGGCGAAAGCCGGCATCGAGGGCGTGCAACGCCGGGACCTGAGACGCACCGCGATGGTCCGGATGGCGGAGGCGGGCGCCACTACCGCGCAGATCGCGGCCGTGTCCGGACACACAATCGATCAGACGTCCAGGATACTGGATACTTACATCCCGCGACGCGGCGAAGTGGCGGCGGGGGCCATTGACGCATGGGAACGTGGCCAAATCAGATCGGTTGTCGTCCATATGCAACAGCCTGATCTGCAACATGTGCAACAGGCGGCTAAGCCGAAGCGAGCTAAGTGATTGAAAATATGGCGCGCCCTGGTGGATTCGAACCACCGACCCACAGCTTAGAAGAAGGTAGGTTAGTCAATTATATCAACACCTTATTTGCACGGTTTTTATATATCGTGGCACATTGGCTTGCAACGTTAGAGACGATTTGCAACGGATTTGGGCGCGTACCCTGGGTTGGTAGCACGTAATAGGGAGAAGTGGAATGGCAAAGCCGGAACGGTTTCTGACGGACTGGGGGACGCACCAGGCGGCGGCGACGGCGACGGGTGCGAGCTGACACGATGGCTCGACCGGTTCACCCCGAAGCCGCCGATACCGAGGTCTGTGTCGGGAATATGTGGGCCTGCGATTTCCCCAAGGTCGGGTGGAAATCGAAGCGGCTGGGTAAAGTCAGCTATGATTGCGATGGCACGCGCATTCCGACGTTTCGGCCGGTCTTTGTCACCCGATCCGAGGTTGAAGCCGCCGGCGTCGAGATACCGGACGTCGGGCCAGTGGATCATCGCTGGTAGAGTTACCCACGAATCAAAATAGCGGCCCCGAGGTTCCCCCGGGGCCGCATAATCCGACGCATATTATCCGTTCGTTTTAGGCTGCCGCTTTGTCCGCCCAGGGGCTGACCGCCAGCAGCAGGTCTCGGGGCGTGATCTCGTTCGCCGCGTTGGACAACGGGGCCGGAAACCAGCCGCTTTGCTCTAGCGCGGCGGCGACCAGTTCGGAGCAAAACCAGGCGTCGGGCGTGCGCCAGTCTCGGCCGACGGCGAAGGCGGCGATTGCCAGTTTGTCGTATGGCTTGCCGAGCTGGGATTGCAGGAAGGCGAGGAATCGCGCCTCGATGTCGGGCGTTGCCGGCAGGTGGACTAGAAGCCGCTTGTCGAACGCTTCGTAGTCCAGCGCGCGCAGTTGCACGCCGGGGGGCTTGCCGCCGATGGTGTCGGACCTGGCGCCCAGCAGACCGCCGGGCAGGACGGCATCGACGTGCGAGGGCCAGCCGCGCTCGAAGAGGCGGATTGCCTCGGATGCGGGGTCATTCATCGCGACAAATTGCAATGTGATCATGGATGCACCCCAGATGGCAGGACGCAGGTGCCGACCGGGTTGGCGACGGCCGTCGGAACGGCGGTCAGACCCTTGGACCTGGCCCAGGCGTTGAAAATATCATCGTCAAGCCGCTCCGCCCCTGCCGCGGCGCCCGCGATCGCGGTCCACACAGGGAGCATCGGCGGGGCGAACAGGCTGGCGCACCCTGACAGCAGAAGCACCACAGCCAGGGCGCACCAGCGCATCGGCGCTAGGCCGCGACGGGTGGCAGCTTCGCCGCCGGCACAGCCACGGCCGGGATGACCCCGGAACCGGCCGGCGCGGGGCCGGGCACCAGGCCGAACCCGGCGCAGGCGGCCGACACGTCACCGGGAAGCTGATTGACCACGCTCAGCGGCAATCCGGAACTGTCCAGCAACGCCACGGCCGTACCCTGGACGAGCTGGCCGGGGACGCTGGACGCCTTGCCGCAGATCGCGGCGCCTTTGTTCAGCAGCGTCTGCACCGTGGTATTGTTCTTGCCGGCGACCTCCGCCAGCGTGACCGCGGCGACGCTGCCGGCGGCGATCGCCTGTTGCTGTTGCGCGGGCGTGGAATGGCAGGCCGACAGCCCCAGCAGGGCTGCGAGGATCATGATACGCATCGGGTCGTTACTCCATTGAAGATTTCCGCCGGCGGATGCCGGGCGGCAGATCAGGCGGCTACGGCCAGGATGGCCGGCGCGGCGGCGGCGGGTTCGGACGCGGGCGGCGTCGGCGGCGGCGCGATCGACGGCACGGCCGGATCGTCGCCGAGCGCATGGCCCAGGGTTCCGACGATCATGCGGGCGACATCGTCAGGATTGATGCCGCTGGCTTTCGCCTCCGCCGACAAAGCGGCAAACACGGACTGGGCGATGATGTTGATCGAATCGCTGCCGGTGTGGACATCGGACAGCGTCATAAAGCCGGCGGCGAGCTTGGCCCGGGCCATTCCCGTCCCGGTGTAAACGATGCCATCGACATCGCTCAGGATCCGCGCGCGGGTCCGGGCGGACAGGGTGATATGCAGCCGCTGCTGGATCAGGCCGAGCGCCTGGCGCGCCAGCAGGATGGCGACGGCGGCGAGCACGGACAGCACAAGGCCGCCCGCGCTTTGGACAAGCGGGTTCAGGTCCATCAGGACACTTCCTTTCAGATTAGCGGGAAAAGCCGGTCAGGCGGAGGCCGTGGCGCCCAGCGCGGCGAGGGCGGCGGAGGTCGTGGCGATTCGGGTTTGCTGATTGACCTGGCCGCCGTTGATGCGTTCGGTCACGGCCGCGATGTCCCAGGCGTCGGACAGCGCATTGAGACCGCCGCGGGTTGACCAGTACCAGCAGGCCGAGGCGGCGGCGCCGGGCGGCGTGGCCAGCCAGTCCGGGGTCAGGGTTTTGTCGGGCAGCGATGCCAGGAATCGCATCGTCATGTCGCGGCCGGTGAGCTGGATCAGGCCACGCCCGCGAAACCGCCAGCCGTCACCGGATGCCTCATCGCCGTTGCCCAGGCGGTTGGCATAGACGTGGTTGGCCAGCACGCGGGGGTTGTAGGCAAAAGGCAGCGCCTCGGCCCGGGTCGGGAAGCGTTCCGGCCAGACCTCTATCAGGCGATCCGCGCTGTACACCAGGTCTTCTTGCAGTTCGCCGAAGCCGCCGGTTTCCTCGCTGCACTGGCCCAGAAACATCGCGATCCGACGGGGGGTGACGATGCCGCTGGAGCCCATGCAGGGCGCCAGCGCATCTATCCAGACCGCGCTGTCGGCGTGCGGGGCGACGGCAGCCAGCACGCGGGCGATGCAGCCGGAGAGTGTCATAAGGGTTTCTACTGTCACAGCAGTTTTTCCATTACCGCCAGAACGAGCACGAACATCGTGGCTGCCCAGCACAGGTTGGAAGTCATTGCGCCAGCAGCATCGTCAGCCACTTGTGGGCCAAATAGACCATGGCCGCGGCCGCGGTGCCCCCCATCGCGCCCCAGAATCCCTTGTTGAAACTGTCGGTTGCCGCCCGGATCGCCCGGCGGACGGAAGCGGTCGCGGTCGCGGACCATCGGACGACGTGCTGTACCATTCATTGGGTGCTCTGGTGTGTGTGTTGGTTGGGCGTTTTGAGATCGGAAAGACTACGCGCGACGCGGGCCGAGATGGCCGGCATCGGTCTGTCTCCGGTGTCGGGATTGGGGCGCCGGTTCGTTGGTAGCGGGCCGGCGCCTGGGGTGGGTCACGGGGTCGCCCATTCAGACTGCGCACGGGTATGCGCCGCCGTCAGGTTCGTGGAACTCTCCACATCGTTGTAGAGCGCGATCATGCTGATGCAGCCGTTGAAGCCGCGATAGTAATTCTCCGCGCCGATGATGTAGTTGCCAGATGGATTACCCCCGAGCGAAGCGTACGCCGTGGTGGTCCCTGTGACAGCCGCCGCGCCATCCTGAGAGAGAGCTAGGTTTTGCGGCGCTGATCCATCGGCAGTCACATAACCAAAATGCGGGCTATTGGCTGTAAACGTGCCAGTTTCGCTCAACGCATAACCGCCATTATATCCGTATGACAGCGTATATCCCGTCGCGTTGCTACCAAAGGTCCACGATCCATAAGCACCAACAATCGTCGAAGTCCCGGTAGCCGATGCGCTGAATGCGGCCTCAATGGTCTGGTTTTTGTAGAGGATCGACCCGCTGCCGCCGGCAGGCTGCATCCACATGGAACTGTCTAGGACCATCTGGCTATAAGGAACACCAACAAAGATGCCAGCCGTATTTACGCCACCTTGAGAGAGCAGGTAACGCCCGATACCGCCCGTTGTCCCGCTGATCTGGGAAACGATATAAGTGCCTTGGACAGGGTTATTTGTTACCTGTCCCGGCGCCAACGTCCCGCTGATCATCGCGGTCACTTCTGCAATGTTCGACATTGCCTGTAAGCCAGTGACGTTCGACAAGGTCGTGGCCGCGCTGGTCTGGTAAACACCAGCCCCGCCCGTAGTCCCGCTGATCTGTGAAACAACCGTGACTAAGTTTGGATATTGGGATGTCGGCGTGATGTTCGGCAACGTCGCACCGATCTCGATAACCCCCGTGACCGCGCTGGCTGTCAACTGGTTCGTGCCAGACGAATTCCCAGTGAACGTCGCCCCAATCGTCCCCGTCGAATTTGCCAGCGTGCCAGCGGTAAAGGCAACGCACGGCTTCCCGTTCATCCCCGTCGCCGAAAGCGTCGGCGTGGTCAACGGAGAAGCCGCCGTCGCCGTCCATCCATGGCCGGATTGGTCGAACCATTCAGGAACGGTTAATGTCGTGCCAGCGCCGAAGGTCGAGATGGCCAGCGCGTCCGCCTCGCACCCGGCTGGATAAATGTCCGCAGTGGCACCGTTGTCGGCCCGCTGGACCCGGAAAAGCGGTCCTTGATAATTCGGGTTCCACAGTGTCGTGGAGTAGGCAAAGACAAGGTTCGTCTCGTTCAGGGAAGGGATTACAGGGTAGGTCGATGGTGTTCCGCTGGTTATGAACGAACTCGGTAATCCAGAGGTGAGAGCCGCCGCATTAGCCGAGCAGGGCGATACTGGCGGCATAAACGTCACGGTGGACATGGCGCGTAGGAAGGCCGCGTCTTCCGCATTGGTTGTCGCGTAGCCGGCGATTGCTCCGCTTTGGAACCGCCCGCCACCGCCTAGATTGTCGGTGCCCGTTCCAATCCGCAACGTCGGGGAGGGAAGCCCATTTCCGGTGTTGATCGTGTAGCCAGGCGGCTGCGCGAACGCGGTATAAATCTGGCAACCTTGAATGTTGCTATATTGGCACCCAACCGAAGGCATAGCCTCGCCAACACTTAGATTTTTCGTCGCATCATATTTCAGCAGCGCCGAAACCTTTCCGTAGCCGCCAGGATATGTGCCGAGGTTATAGGCGAAATTCTCGAAATCATTGCCCAAGATCGCCGTTGCCGGCGTGTTCGGGTCTTGCTGCATAATCACCATAGTCCAGCCAGACCCATTGGCATCGGTCTTTTGGACGTTGTCTCCAGCGTAACCGAAGAACTCGACAACCGACGACCAATTATAGTTGTCGCTGGCCGCATACATCGTGCGGCTTCCCGTGGTTGGAAGGTTATTCGTCGGATTCAGCCAAAGATGACCCGCTGTGTAATTGAAGGCGGCTGAGTTCGGCTGCCCACGCCCGTTCTTGATGACGACCGTCGGAAGCCCATTGCGATCCCAGCCGAGAGCCAACATGGTCCCGACAACCGTATTGGTCATCGTGTTGCCGGCCGAACCTTGATCGTAGAGCGTTTCAACGAAGCAGTCGTAGCCATCGCAATCCGCGTGAAGCGTCGGAATGTCCACAATGTTCGTGGTCCCGCGCGTCGAGATCGGGAAGGTCTGGCCGTCCGACCGATAGGCCAGGAACAGCGGGCCTTGGTAATTTCCGGCCATGCGTTGCACGACGCTGAACGCCGTCACGCAGCCGTTCAGGAGCAGATCGCATGGGGGTTGCGCGTGTCCGACAGCGCCGATCCCCGTCCCACTATCCCCCGCCACGCCGCCCGGCCCGATGGAGACGATGTTGCCGGGGGTGCCGTGAGGCGGTCCCGGCTGAATTGGCTGGGCGACCGCCGGGAGGCTGGTTGCCAGGGCGGCGAGCAGCGCGAGAATATGTCGCATGGTCGTTGTCCTCACCACTGATACTCCAACACCACGGTTCCCGAACAGGCAGCGGCGGTCGGAACCGTCGAGGCCACGCCGGACAGGTTCAGGCGATAGCCGCCCTGTGCCGCCAAGGTCAGGCCGTTCGTGGTGGCGACGCCGTTTTCGGGGCAGGTGCAGGTGCCTCCACGCACACAGATCGCGGCGTCGGCCGAGCCGAGATTGACGACTGTCAGGGACGTGAGGCTCGCCGGCAGGGCACCGCCCGCGGCGTTGACCGTCATGCCGCTGATCGCGGCCGATCCGGTGACCGATTGTGCGCCATTGCCGACGATCGGGGGCGCCGCTGTGGGCATCGGCGCCAACGGGCCGACCGGCGTGGCCTGCCCGGCGCCGTTCAGGTAATAATCGACGGAGCCGTTCAGCGCGTTGCCGTTGGCGTCATACCAGACCACCGCGCTCGCCGGCCGGGCGACGCCGCACAGCAGCAGGGCGAGCATCCCCGGCCGCAGTATCATCATGCGTTGCATGTGTTTATCCTTTGGGTTGGGGAAGCGGGGTTCGTTACGGCGAAACCACCGCGAGATCGAGCACCTGCGTCATCCGCGCCTGGGTCAACGCCCCGGCCGTCACCGCCGCCGTCATGTCGGCGATGAGCGTCTTATCGGTAACGGTGATAGTTCCCGCCGCCGCGATCTGAATGCCCCACGTCGGGTTTGCCGCTGTCAGCGCGAGCTGCTCGGCCGGCGTAAACCGCCGAATGAATGCCAGCGCACCAATCGTCGTGACCGGCTTTGGCGGCGGCGCGTAAACCAGCTGCCCAGTGTCCGGCGCCAGCGCCAGCCCGGTGCCAGGGCTAAGCCCCGGATCGGCGACGATGCGGTTGAGGACCGTCCCCGCCGGTTGCGTTGAGCCGTCGCTGGCAACACATGGCGCGGTGCAGGTGACGACATAATTACCGGCGAGCGCGGGGCCCGCGATAAGCAACAGGACGAAAAGCAGTGCGCGCATTACCATGTCTCCACAAGGATTTCGCCGTTGGCGCCAGCGCCGCCGTTGCCCGCTGGTTGTTCACCAACCGTGCCATCTCCGCCGCTGCCACCGGCGCCGCCCGGAAATCCTCCAGCACCCCCAGCGCGAGCAGCGGTACTGCCCACCCCCGATGAACCGCCCTGGCCACCGCCGCCCATGCAACGTCCCGTGGCATTCGTCCCGTTCAACGACGGCGCCGGGTTCGTCGGCGCCACGACGGTGAATTCCATATTTGAACCACCCGCGCCGCCCACCTCGATTGTGCCGCGGCCATCCTGCGAGCCGCCCGACCCGGCGCCAGGGCCTCCGCACATCGCGGAGGAGCCGTTGGCGCCAGACGCCGCCGCCAGCGAAGTGGCACCGGCCGCTCCTAAATACATGCCAGGGGCGTTCGCCGCATAGTAATTAGCGGCAGTGCCAATCGTCTGATAAGTCGTCCAACCTTCGTCAGGAAGACCGCCGCCGGAGCCTGGCATCGTCGGAATACTCAAAGTGTTATCCTCGAAGCCCAGGGAACCTACACCACCCGGTAAGCCGACTGCGTAGATCCCAAACGACGAAACACCTCCGTACGCGCCACCAGGATTGCCCGAAGAACCACCCGCGCCGCCCGCGCCAACTGTCGCTGGTACTGTGGCGGGCAGACTGGATGCCGGACCCTCCCAGTAGCCGACGCTGCCACCCCCGGCACCCCCAGGACCGGCGCATGCTTGCAAGACAGGGCAAAGAAACCCCACCGTGCCGCCCGTGCCGCCGGGGTATGCCCAGACGCGGACCCAGGTGATGCCCGGCGGCTTGGTCCAGGTTCCGGACGATGGAATCACCGTTACATGAGGCCGGACTGTCGGCGGTTGCCCGGCAAAAGCCGGGGCGGCGAGGGCCAGAAGCCACGCCAGAATAACGAGTGCGCGCATTAGTCGAACCTCGCCATGAATTGCGATCCAGCCGCCCCACAGACGCGGATGCGCCCGGTAAACCAGGATATCTCCGGCGACGTATCGCCGCCCTGCTGTCCGGCCCCGGCGCCGGGCGCCAGCAGAACGATCGATGGCGTCCCGGTCGCGCCGTCGTCCATCACGACTTGGAGCGTCGCGGCGGACTGATTCTGCACCCGGTAGCGCCCCGGATTAACCACGGTGAATGTCATCAGCACGTTGCCGATGCTCGGCGCGGCGCCGCTGGCGTCGGTCCCGGTCGCGCCGACTGTCGTCACGGGCAGCGGGTTGGTGGCCGAAACTGCGGCGCCTTCGATCTCCAGCGACGCCCGCATAGCGACGGAGTTATCCGTGTTCTGATCGCCGCGAAGCGTTATCGGCTTACCACCACCATCTAGTGCAGCAAGTGCTACCTGGGTCGTCGTCATTAGTATTGTCCACCGGAGATAAAGGAGTTGGCCCGTTGCACTTGCGTTAATTCCCTAAAACACGGCGGCGTTTGCTATAGACAACGGTCTAGCGAAATTCAGTCCCAGCCATTGAGCGGCGCTCCACACTACTGGTGTGCCGTAGCCCCAAGACGGTGGCGTGGGCGGATACAGCCATGCTCGTTCCGGGTTTACTAACAGCCCGACTTCGTAAGTGAAGACCTGACCAGAAGCCGTGGAGGATATTAGTTTAAGTGTATAGTCACGACCCGCGACACCGCCCATCAGTCCGAGGGTTACCACCGTGCCGACTACCGTTATGCTAGATACCTGTAGTTCGCCGGTTCCAGACGGTTTGGCACTTGCACTGACGCTTACCAGGGTGTCGTTGATGTTCAGTAACTCGGCGGTCACATCTAAGAGATACGTTCTGATATCTTCAGGCTGCTTCAGGGGGAACCAGGTATCATGGTTCCCCAGGAGGGTAGTGCGAGCGTCGGTGTTAGCAGACCAACTCATTATTCTAGGGCTGCTTGTGCATGTATTTTGGGACCATACTGTTCCCTATAGGGTCGCAGACGGTCGGCCTAAATAGCGTTCCACGTAGTGCTAGAGGAAAATAGCCGTTTACGTCGCATAAGAGATGAATGACTGAAAATACCGCGCCTATTACCGCCGAGTCACTTGCTGCTATCTGCCGTCAGTGGACGCCACAGAGCCTAGCTACGTTCTATGAATGGTCATTTGCCGGTCTAGGATTCAAGTTGCCTGACCATCTATGGCCTGTAGTGCTTGGGCTATGTGATACCCGTATCGACAAACTTATGTTAAATGTGGGACCAGGCAGCGGAAAATCTCAGTTGTTGTCTGTAGTTTATCCAACATGGGTGTTAGGTCATGATCCTAACATGACAATTTTGGGTGTCTCTGGCGGTGAAAGTCTAATGCAGGGCTTTCAGGCGGCATCTATGGACTTGGTTCAAAACTCACCCGCTTT
>JAEHJW020009141.1_pt1 | contig 46501 bp, 51 predicted proteins | sample 9271431 | NCBI WGS metagenome assembly JAEHJW02
GCCAGGGCCTCCGCTTGTTGCTCGACCGGCTCGGGACGCAGCTCCAGCACCAGCCGCTCGATGCCGTTGGCGCGCAGTCGCACCTCGAGGTCATTGGGAGACACGATCACCTTCTCGACCAGCAGTTTCACGATCCTGGTCTGCTCCGCCGGGAACAGTTGATCCCAAATCGCGTCGAGCCGGGTCATGGCCACGGTGATCTTGGCCTCGTCCAGTGTTGGATCGAGCTTGATCGCTTGTGGCAGCATATCGCCGAGCAGATTCGGAGCACGCAGGATCGCGCGCAGTTGGTCGAGCACGGCCGACTCGAGTTCGGCGGCGGGCAGTCGCGGCAGACCCGACGCTCCTGCATGTTCCTTGGCATCACGCTGAGGCACGTAGTAACGGTAGCGCCGACCATTCTTCTTGGTGGTGTGCCACGGCGACAGCGCCCGGCCATCGTTGCCGAACACGACACCCTTGAGCAGATAGGCCACGGTTGCCCGAGTCGCGTTGCCTCGCACCCGGCCATTGGTTGCCAGGATCGCGTGGACGCTGTCCCACAGTTCACGGCTGATGATGGGCGGGTGTTCGGCCTGGTACCACTGGTCCTTGTGCCGCAACTCGCCAAGGTAGGTCCGGTTGCTGAGGAGCTTGTAGATGTGGCCCTTGTCGATCGGCCTGCCATCGCGGGTCTTGCCGTCTTGCGTGGTCCACGCCTTCGACGTCACGCCATCCAGTTTCAGCTCCTTGACCAGTGCGGTACTGGAGCCGAGCTCGACGAAGCGTTGGAAGATGTGCCGGATCAGCTTGGCCTCACGCTCGTTGGGCACCAACCGTCGGTTCTCGACGTCGTAGCCCAGCGGTGGCACGCCGCCCATCCACATACCCTTGCGCTTGCTGGCCGCGATCTTGTCGCGGATGCGCTCGCCAGTGACCTCGCGCTCGAACTGCGCGAAGGAGAGCAGGATGTTCAGCATCAGCCGACCCATGGAGGTCGTCGTGTTGAACTGCTGGGTGACCGACACGAATGACACACCGTAGCGCTCGAACACTTCGACCATCTTGGAGAAGTCCGCGAGGCTGCGTGTCAGGCGATCGATCTTGTAGATGACGACCACGTCGATCTTGCCGGCTTCGATATCCGCCATCATTCGCTGGAGCGCCGGGCGTTCCATGTTGCCGCCGGAAAAGGCGGGATCGTCGTAATCGTCGGCGACCGGTATCCAGCCTTCGGCACGCTGGCTGGCGATGTAGGCATGACCGGCGTCGCGCTGGGCGTCGATCGAGTTGTACTCCTGGTCCAGCCCTTCATCGGTGGATTTGCGCGTGTAGACCGCGCAGCGCATGCGGCGCTTCAAGACTTCACTCATCGCCCACCTCTCTTCTTGGTGGAAGGCTTGGCCTTGGCGTTGGACGGCGGCTTGAGGCCAAAGAACAGCGGACCCGACCAGCGCATGCCGGTGATTTCGCGGGCGATCATCGAGAGGCTCGGGTACATGCGTCCCTGGAAGTCATACTGGCCGTCGGCGGTTGCGATCACGCGGTACTCGACGCCTTTGTATTCGCGGACCAGCACCGTGCCTGCGGCCGGACGGTAATCGCGGTCGCGTTTTTTGACCTTGCCGGTTTCGACCAGTGATTCGATGCGATGTTGGTTGCGATCCAGCAGGTTGGCGTCGACCTTGCGGAACTCCAGCTCCTGCAGCCGGTAGGCAATCCGGCGTTCGAGGAACTGGCGGTTGTGGGTGGGTGTGTCGCCACCGACCAGCTTTTGCCAAAGCGCCCGGATCTCTGCCATCGGCATCTCGGGCAACCTGGCGATCTGCGCCGCCACCGATGGCGGTGTGGAAAACGATGGTGTTTGCGTGCTCATTTCGACTCCGTAGTTGTCTTGTTGACGGGGTCTGTATGAACGCGCTGGTTGCCATAGAAGCCAAGCTCAAACTCGCTCGCTTCGGCCCTGTTTGCGGACTCTTCTGCGCCGGTGATACGCAAGCGTGCCAGGCCGTTGGCCAGCAACGACGCGATCTCGTGACGACGCTGTTCGGACGTCATCCGCTCCGGTGGTAAATGGTTGATTTGATGCATCGGTGGCGGTCCTCTCGGTCAAACTCACATGCAGTGAAATTGTCCGGATGGACTGCCGCCGACACCATGAGGGAGTTTCGGAGTCGTGCGAACCGATGCGGGTTGCTGCGAAAAGCGGGTCCCTGTCAGTTCGACAAATGACGGGCGAGGATCGTCTTCATCAACGAATTGCCGGGCTGGGAGCTGGCGATCATTTCCCGGATCTGCTCGTTGACCTGCTGGGTTGGGACACCAGCGTTCACCGCCGCCTGCGTGAGCGCCGAATAAGCATCGAGCACATCACCACCGATGATCTCATAGCCGTGTCCGAGAGAGATCCAGCGCAACGCGGCCAAGCCGGCGGCGAGCGCGAATTCTGGCTGCTTCTCGGCATAGTCACGGGCGGCGCGCGTCAGCGTGCGCGGATCGGTCGGGCTGCGTGTGGCCAGTTCGATCGCCACGTCAAACAGGCACGCGTCCTTGGCAGCGGCGAACCATTTGCCCTCGGCGCCAGGCGTGCTCGAAATCAGGTCGCGCAGGATTCGCTCCGGTTGGTGCCCGGGATATTTTTTGATGATGGCCCGGAACGTCGCGAGGTTGGTCGTGCCTTGATTCGCTTCGATCGCGTAGCGCCGGTAGGCTTCCTCGGCGAGGCCCGACGACCGCAGGATTTCCTCGCACACCTGCGCAATCTGCCAGCCTGGATCGTTGCGCCCGTGTGACTCCTCGGCGTACCGGATCGCCTCGGCCTTCTTTCCCTGCGCTGCCAGCGCCTTCACGCCCCATCGCCGGTCGTGCCACCACTTGAACGGTGCCTTGTCGATCAGCGCAAGCAATTCTTCATAGCGGCCCGCCGCGTACATCGATGCCAGGCAGGCACTGGTGCCCTTGAAGAATCCGTGGCCTGGGGCCTTCGGGCTCCATACGCTCTCGACGACGGGCAGAAACTCATCGGCCCAGCGCGACGCAAGTTCCGGCGTCACGCACAACTCACCCCAGTAGTCGCCGAGCCGTTCGATGTAAGGCATCTCGTCGTCCTGCAGCGCTTGCCACAAGCGTTCGAGCCAGCGATGTCGCAGCTTCGGCTCGACGTCGGCCTTGACGATGATTGGCACCAGCATCTCGATGGCCTTGTTGACGGCGGAACCCAGTGCGCCCGATGAACTATCCACCTGTTCCAGCGCCGGGGAGAGCTTTTCCAGCAGTGTGATGGCTCCCTCAGCTGCGAGCACGGGCTCCTTGCGGGCGACCTGCTTGATCTCCGTGATGGCTTCCTTGATCCGCTGCACCGGCGTGTCGGAGCGCCAGCCGAATGCGTGGCGGCGGAAACGGGAGGTGAATTGCCATTTATGCGCTGTCATGATCGGCTCATTCCTCAGCGCACCGGGTACTGGCCGTTATGGATGAACCGATCGTAGGTATCTTCCTCCGGCTCTTCGTCGTCGTGACGCGCTCCCTGCCACTCGGCTTCAGGCAGCACCAGCAATGTCAGTGTGTAATCATATTGGATCGCGATGCGGGTCATCTCGGTAATCGGCATGCTGGCGGGCTCACGCGCAAACCAGGCCTGGGCGCGGCCAGTCCGGCTGTCGGCCATGTCAAAGGCGTTGTAGCTGTGCGCCAGCGCATCGTTCGGCAGCTCGATGGTGTTCTTGCGCGTCGCGAAGTAGGCGCCGGACTTGAAGGCCGCGTTGTTCGACTTGGCCCACAGCATGTGATCGTCACGACTGGCCACCAGCACCGCGCGTTGGGGCGCGATCTCCGTCCAGCGCAACGCGGCGGCCGTCAGCGAGACCCCATAGCGGTCCGCACAGTGGCCCAACAGATCGAAGCTGATCGGCTGTCCACCCACCTGTCGCCGGAAGTCGTCCAGCGGCATCAGCAGGGTCGAGGCGAACAGGTCCGCTTCGGCCTCGATGTCGCGCTCGTTGTTGTCACCCGTCTCGATGTCGTCGCCGCCGCATTCGAAACGGTCCTGCTGATGGCGGTGCAGGATGTAGTGGCCGAACTCATGCGTGATCGTGAAGCGCTTTCGACCTTCCGACGCGGTGGCGCTGTTGTAAAGGACCAGCCACTTCGAGCGTGACTTGTTGGCCTTCAGCAAACCATCGAAACCGTCGAGATCCTCGCCCCGAACCGTGTCGATCGGCGAGTCCGGAAAGCACTGGCGGGAATATTCCAGCGCCAACTCGTCAACCTTGACCGGAAAGCGATCCGCACCGAGAACCGTGTTGAGCATGGACGAGATGCGGTTGGCCTCGGCCATGGGCTTTTTCGCATCCGTCATTCATCTTCCCAGGCATCGAGGATCTTGCGAATCTTCTTCTTGTCCGGCTCCGACATGGTCTTGTACTTGCGGAAGAAGGCCTCGTCGAGCACTTCCTCGTCCGGGGTGGTTGCCGACTCGGTCAGCAGGAACTCCGTGGTGACCTCGAGGACGGCGGCAATCTTGCCGATTTTATCGGCCGATGGTTTCGGATCGTCCTTGTTTTCCAGTTCCCAGATGTAGCTCTTGCTGGAGTCGGTCAGTTCGGCCAACTGTTCCAGGCTGAGCTTCTTCTGTTTCCGCAATGCGCGGATCTTGTCCCCCAGGGGCGATGGCACCGGTCTCTCCTCATGTGTTCGCGTCAGGCCGAAAATAATACCACCAAGCCGAACGATTTCGTACCTGCTTGACAAACCCCCAACCACTCCGAGACAATCGCAATCGTTCGGTGCACCGAACACAATCGGTCTGCACACCCCAGCAAGGAAAAGGGGCCGTCGAGGCTGATACCAACCCGATCCACACCTTGAAAGGGGTATGTAGATGAACGATGCAGAGAACTTGAGCAAGCTCCTGGGCCACCTGCCGCCGGCGGTGTTCCGTGAATTCATGGTGGACGAGTTCGGCCTGACCATGCCGGATCTGGACGCCAAGAAGACTAAGAAAGAACAGCGTGAACAGATGGAGGCTGTGCTCTCCGTCCTTGGCGTGGGCGAGCGGCAGCGGATCGAAGAGGTTGCCGAACGGATCGTGCTGCTGTCGGACGGTGCCGGCCAGGACGTCATCGACGGCTTCAAGGACGACATTTTCGATGACGCCGCCCGCGAAGCCTTCGTCGCGATTCCGAACCAGTACGAGCGGGCGCTGTGGCTGCACGTCCATGAACCCGTGATCTTCGAGGAAGCCCTCAACGCGCGGCAGGCCGACGTGTTCCGGCAAAGCGCTTCCTGTTACTCGGGTTTCATGGCGCCCGCCAACCTCACCGTACTCGACAATGCCGCAGCCAAGGCGGCTTTCCACCAGACCGTCGCCCAACAACTCGGATGCTCCGATGACGCCGTCGCGATCCAGATCTTCAAGCGCCTGCGACCCGATACGCAGACCGGCGAGGACGTAGACCTATATCAGATCAGCATCCATCACAACCGCCCACCGGAAATCATCGACTGCGTGCAGGCCAGCGAACTGGTGCCGCAAGAGGTGATCCGCGCGGTGTCGTCACACATCACCTACGAGCCGGTCAATGGGTACCTGGAGGTGTTGTCGAAAGATTCGGCGGGCCGCGAAGCGTTGGCGCGCATCGTGGCCGACACCCTGTTGCAATCGCCCATCACCGGCGAGAAGATCCCGCTCAAGCAATACGACTACCAGAGCCTGGCGGCGCCGCGAAATTTCGACTTATCCGGCGAGCCGGTAGCGTTCGTCAAGGTCGTAGAGCTCGGCTACGCCGCCGGCAATGGGCGGTCGCTCCTGGTGAAGATCTGGACCAAAGACGTCGATGACATCTACGCGGCCGCCCGGTCGTTGATCGGCCCCGCCTTCGACTTCCGTAATCACCACCTCAACTACGCCAAGCTGTCCATCAAGCTGAAAAAGGTCGGCAAGGACCGCGCACGGACGATCACCGTGATCCTGCGCGACGACAACAAGTGCAACATCAAGACCAAGCGGGAAAAGGACCGGGCGCTGTGCGATCGCCTGCTCGCCAAATGGCATCTGGTGAAGGAGATCGGCCATGTCGACGAAGCCCCTGCCGACACCGTCGCTGCTTGACCTGATCGACCTGTTCGAACAGTCTGGGCAGCCGATTGCCGACGGCGACGGACAGCGGCTGCACGGTGTTCCCGGCTGGGAGCTATCACGCAAAGCAACTCTTTCTGACCGTGATTTGGCCGCCTGGACCGAATGTGTCGGTTATGCCGGTTGCTACCCGGCACCCTGCGGCGACGAGCACATCCTGGTGGACATCGAGGAGGACTCTGATCCAGGGTTGTACCGGTACCGTTGCCCGGAAACCTTTCGGGTGAAACACATTCCTGCCGAGACAGCTGTCGTCCGTGCGGTCACTGCGACGAAGTTTCTGAACTACCTAGCAGATCTTCTGGATATCCCGCAGGCGCTACGACGCGGTATCACCACAGCTGCCATCGATGGCGTCCTCTGGCACCTTGGAAAGACACGCGTCGGACTTGTTCATCTCGATGTTTGGCTGGTCCGTGGATTCGCTACGCGTACCGATGATGTGTTTCGCCATTTCGAGCAAGCCACTCAGCCAGATATGGGCATCATCTTCACCCTGGGTCCGGCACTGCCCACGTCGGTTCGTCCGCCCAGGAACTACCGGGTCATCCCGTTCAGTAGTGTGCTGGCGCGACACAGCACGAATCCGACAATCGACACCGACTTGCTCCATCGTCTGATGCTCGCGGCGCCAGGAGAAGCTGTCGAGCACTCGCCTGCGGTGAGATTCGATGAATTCACCAGCACGCTGCATGTCACCACCCGATCAATCAAGCCATGGAAAGTCAGCGGCCCAAAGCAAGCCGCCGTGGTGAAGTACCTGGCCGAGCAGTTCGCCAAGGGGCGTCAGCGCGTTTCCGCCGGAGATATCTTGGTCGCGGCTCACGGGTCGCGGGAGGCCGCACGCGGTAAGCGGGTTCCGAGCATCTTCAGTGGCAACAGCCAGTGGCTGGATTACATCGAGCATGACGATGCCGGGTACGGCATCAAGCTGGAATGAGTCAGCACGGATATCCATGAACACGCACAACCGCCTTCGGGCGGTTTTTTGCTTTCTGGGCCCCGCTTTTCCCCTCAGAAGCTGCGCCCGTACATCAGCCCGTACATGGCGGCGGCAGACGCCCGCACAGGCCGACTTCGAAACTGACCTCACGAATTCGCAACAACCAGAAGGAGTGCATCGTGAGTGTCAAACATCTGAATCAAGGCCAACTGGCCGAGCGCTGGGGAGTCAGCGAAGCCACGCTTGAGCGCTGGCGCTCCGAGGGAATCGGCCCGGTATTTCTGAAGCTGCAAGGCCGCGTCGCGTATCGCATCGAGGACATCGAAGCCTACGAGGCCGAGAGCCTGCGCAAGAGCACCTCTGAACGCGTCAATGCAGGAGGTGCGCTGTGATCCGCAAATCCCCCGAAGAAGTCCTGGCCACACCGGCAGGCGATCTTGCAGCACTCGCCAGCGAGGCGTTGTTCCAGCTCAAGAACGATGCTGCCGATCTGCTCTCGGCCGCCCGCGCCATCGTCGAGCACCTCGAGCGCGCACTGGAACTGAAGTACGCCGACCGCGCGCACGCCCTGCGCCTGACCGCCGGCAAGGATACCGGTGTCGTGCATTTCGACGATGGCCGCGTGCGCGTCACCGCCGATCTGCCCAAGAAAGTCGACTGGGACCAGAAGCGGCTCGCCGAGATCACCCAGCGCATCGCCGCCAATGGTGACGACCCGTCCGAGTACGTGGAGATCAGCTACCGGATCTCGGAAACCAAGTTCAACGCGTGGCCCGAGTCGCTCAAGAACGCCTTCGCCCCGGCACGCACCCTCAAGACCGGCAAGCCGGGCTTTCGTCTCGCTCTGCTTCAGGAGTAATCGCCATGAAAACCAAACCTACGCTGCTCGAACTGCTGCGCAAGCGGCCAGAACTGTATCTCCGTGATCTGCCGGAAAGCATCCGCATCCCGGCGCTGGACGGCAATCGCCCTGACGAAGTCGTGCGCCGCCTCGAAGACGCCACCATCGATGACCTGGCATTCGCGATCCAGGGCATGGAGTCGGAATCCCGTCTGATCCATCGCCGTCTGGGCGGTCTGCGCGACCTGTACGAGATGGCTCGCAAGCGTGGCGCACTCGGCATGACCACCGTCGCTGACGCGTTCGCCAACATCAGCGATGAGGAGGACGGCAAATGAGCCTCCCCATCATTACTGCAGACCAGCGCCTGGCCGAGCGCCGTGGTGTGAAAGGTGTGCTCGTCGGCAAGAGTGGCATCGGCAAGACGTCACAGCTCTGGACGCTGAAACCCACGGCCACGTTGTTCTTCGATCTCGAGGCCGGAGATCTGGCCGTCGAAGGCTGGGCCGGCGACACCATCCGCCCGCGCACCTGGCAGGAGTGCCGTGACTTCGCGGTGTACATCGGCGGACCGAACCCGGCGCTGCGCGACGACCAGCCGTTCAGCCAGGCTCACTTCGATGCCGTGTGCGCGCGCTTCGGTGCCCCGGCGGTGCTCGACAAGTACGACACCGTGTTCGTCGACTCCATCACCGTGGCCGGACGCCTCTGCCTGCAATGGTGCAAAGGCCAGCCCCAGGCCTACTCCGAGAAGACCGGCAAACCCGATAGCCGGGGTGCGTATGGGTTGATGGGCCAGGAAATGATTGGCTGGCTGACCCACCTACAGCACACGCGCGGCAAGAACGTGTGGTTCGTCGGCATCCTCGACGAGCGCCTCGACGATTTCAATCGCCGGGTGTTCTCGCTGCAGATCGACGGCTCCAAGACCGGTCTGGAACTGCCAGGCATCGTCGATGAGGTCGTCACCTTGGCCGAGCTGAAGGCCGATGACGGCGTCAGTTACCGCGCCTTCGTCTGTCACACGCTGAATGCATGGGGTTACCCAGCCAAGGACCGCTCCGGGCGGCTCGATCCGATCGAGGAACCGCACCTCGGCCGCCTGATGGAAAAGATCGCCGGCCCTGCCAGGCCCGCCACCGAGCGACTCGATTTCGCGCACCACGCGCCAGCTGCCGCGCCTGCCCCTAACACCGAATCCACTTCCACCCAGGAGTCCTGATCATGACCTATTTCGATTTCAATTCCGCTTCCGAACAGACCTCTTTCGACCTGATTCCCAAGGGCACGCTGGTGCGCGTCCGCATGACCATCAAGCCGGGTGGCTTCGATGATCCGTCGCAGGGATGGACCGGCGGCTACGCCACCCGCAACGACAACACCGGCTCGGTGTACCTGAACTGCGAGTTCGTCGTGATGGAGGGCGAGTTCGCCCGTCGCAAGATGTGGTCGCTGATCGGCCTGCACAGCCCGAAGGGCCCCGAGTGGGCCAACATGGGCCGCACGTTCATCAAGGCGATCCTGAACTCCGCGCGCGGCGTTCACCCCGGCGACAACAGTCCTGCCGCGCAGAACGCGCGCCGCATCAGCGGTTTTGCCGACCTCGACGGCATCGAGTTCCTCGGCAAGGTCGACTGGGAGAAAGACCAGAACGGGCAGGACAAGAGCGTCATCAAGTCCGCGATCACGCCCGACCACAAGGACTACGCAGCCCTCATGGGCGGGGCCGCAAAGCCTGCGGTGTCAGGGGCCGCCAATAGGTCGAATGCGTATGCCCAGGCCACGGGCCGTGCCTCCGTGCCGGGTCGCCCGAGCTGGGCACAGTAAGGGGGACGCCGCCATGATGCTTCGCCCCCGCCAAGCCCTGTTGGTCGAGCGCTCCCTGGCGGCTCTCGCCCAACACGGCAACACCCTGTCTGTTGGCCCAACCGGGTCGGGCAAGACCATCATGCTGTCGGCGGTGGCCGGTAGCCTGTTGGCCGAGCCAGAAGCCAAAGCCTGCATCCTCGCCCACCGCGATGAACTGACCGGCCAGAACCTGACCAAGTTCGCACGGGTAAATCCTGGCGTCAGCACCTCCGTGTTCGATGCCAAGGATAAATCGTGGTCTGGACGTGCCACGTTCGCGATGGTGCAAACGCTGTCGCGTGACAACCATCTCGCTGCGATGCCGACCATTGATCTGCTCGTGATCGACGAAGCGCACCACGCGGCATCTTCGTCCTACCGTCGTGTAATCGACCGGGTGCTGGAGAAGAATCCGCGCACTCAGATCTTCGGTGTGACCGCGACGCCTACCCGCAGCGATGGCAAGGGGCTGCGGGAGGTTTTCAGTAACGTCGCGGACCAAATCACGCTCGGCGAGCTGATCGCGTCCGGCCACCTCGTGCCGCCACGCACGTTCGTCATCGACGTCGGCGCGCAGGAGCAGCTGACGCGCGTCCGGCGCACGGCCGCCGACTTCGATATGACGGAAGTCGAGGCGATTCTCAACAAGACGCCCATCACCGATGCTGTGATCCGTCATTGGCGCGAGAAGGCCGGCGACCGCAAGACGATCGTGTTCTGCTCGACTGTTGCCCATGCCGAGTGCGTGCGCCAGGCATTTCACGATGCCGGGGTATCTGCCGTGATCGTGCACGGCGAGCTGTCGGACGCCGAGCGCAAGGCGCGCCTTGCCGAGTACGAATCCGGTGCCGCACAGGTGGTTGTCAATGTGGCCGTGCTCACGGAGGGCTACGACTTCACGCCCACGTCGTGTGTCGTTCTGCTGCGACCCAGCTCGCACAAGTCGACGCTGACCCAGATGATCGGGCGCGGCCTGCGCACCATCAATCCTATCGAGCATCCCGGCGTCATCAAAACCGACTGCGTGGTCCTGGACTTCGGCACCGCCACCTTGATGCACGGTTCCTTGGAGCAGGACGTCAACCTCGACGGGCACCAGCATCAAGGGGAAGCGCCAACCAAGGACTGCCCGTCCTGTGACGCAACCGTCCCGCTCGGCTGCCGCGAATGCCCACTCTGCGGATTCGTCTGGGAGAACGAGACCACCGAGGAAGATGACGCACTAACCGATTTCGTGATGACCGAGATCGACCTGCTCAAACGTTCCAACTTCCGCTGGTGCGATCTGTTCGGCTGCGACGACGCGCTGATGGCGGCCGGCTTCAACGCCTGGGGCGGTGTGTTCTTCCTCAATGGGCGCTGGTATGCCGTGAGCGGCGGCAAGGACTTGAGACCGCACCTGTTGGCCGTCGGCGAGCGCACGGTGTGCATGGCCAAGGCCGACGACTGGCTCAACGACCACGAGTCCGCCGACTCCGCCCACAAGACCAGACGTTGGTTGAATGAGCCGCCGACCGACAAGCAACTGCGCTACCTCCCCGAGCAGATGCGTGCGGACTTCGGGATGACCCGCTATCAGGCATCGGCCTTGTTGGCGTTCCAGTTCAACAAGTCGTCGATCCAGCGCCTAGTGCTGGCGGCCAACGACGAGCATCGGAGGGCGGCGTGATATGCGCGATCTGCGGACGAGAAGGACGCGGCTTCTGCTGGTTGTCCCGGCGGAACGGCCCGCGTGCGCCGGACGGGAAACCGTGGTTCAAGCGCTTCTGCTCGATGCGCTGCATGGACATCCATCTGCAACGACTGAAAGCGGGAGACGGAATCGTGATCGATCCCACCCATAACGAGAAGGCCGCGATGGAGGCCGTGCTGCCCCACCTCGGCGAATACGTCGCCACCATCGGTATGGACCGGCCGCTCTCGGCCTATAGCCGCGCAGAGGTCCTGCAACTGGTCGACGTGGTGCTCACCGCCTACTTCGACAACCTGCGTGAGCTCACGTCCGACGACGTGCCTTTCTGAGGGGGTGGCCATGCTCGACTACAACAGCCGTCCCAAGTTCCACGAACGCATCGGCGCCTTCATCGACGAGGCGCTGGCGCGTGAACGGGCAACACAGGCATCCCGAACCTACCTCGGTGCCTCGCGGCTCGGCGTCGCCTGCGAGCGCGCCCTGCAGTACGAATACGCCCAGGCCCCTGCCGATCCCGGCCGCGAGCTACCCGGGCGGGTGCTGCGCGTGTTCGAGTTCGGGCATGCCCTGGAGGAGCTGGCGATCCGCTGGCTGCGCCTGGCCGGTTTCGATCTCTACACGCGCAGGGCGGATGGTGGACAGTTCAGTTTCTCCGTCGCCGGCGGGCGCATCCAGGGGCACGTCGACGGCATCCTGGCCGCAGGCCCCGCCGACATCGAACTTGCCTATCCCGCGCTGTGGGAATGCAAGACGATGAACGACAGGTCCTGGCGCGAGACGGTCAAGCAGGGTGTGGCCGCTGCCCGCCCGATCTACGCCGCCCAGATCGCCGTCTACCAGGCGTACATGGAAGGCACCGTGCCGGGCATCGTGAGCAATCCCGCGCTGTTCACCGCCATCAACAAGGACAGCGAGGAGATCTGGTTCGAGCTCGTGCCGTTCGACGGCGGGCTCGCGCAGCGCATGTCGGACCGGGCCGTGCGCGTCATCGCCGCCACCGAGGCCGGCGAGCTGCTGCCCCGTCACGCCACCACGCCGACCCACTTCGAGTGCAAGTCGTGTCCCTGGCATGACCGCTGCTGGAGACCGGCTTGATGGCGGAAAACATCGTCTGGCTCGATTTCAATGACGCACCGGATCAGCAGACGCATGCGTCATCCGATACCGAGGCGCTGCGCAGGGGTCTGCTCGATCGCTTGGAGGCCGTGCTGCTCTACCTGTTCCCGCACGGCCGCATCCGCGGCGGCAAGTTCTATGTCGGTGACGTCGACGGCAACCGTGGCAAGAGCCTGGTGGTCGTGCTCGAGGGCGAGCGGCACGGTCTGTGGAAGGACTTCGCCACCGACGAAGGCGGCGACGTCATCGATCTGTGGGCGCGCTCGCGCGGCCTTTCCGCACGGCACGATTTTCCCCAGCTCGCGGACGAGATCCGCCGATGGCTAGGCCTCGCACCGCCCTTCGGCCGCGCGAAGCCATCGGATGCCCGCAGCGCCCCCGTCGACGAGCTCGGCCCCTACACCGCGAAGTGGGATTACCTCACGGCGGACGGCCGGCTCATCGCCTGCGTCTACCGCTACGACCCGCCCACCGGCAAGGAGTACCGTCCCTGGGACGTGTGCGCCCGCATGTGGCGCGCCCCCGACCCGCGTCCGCTCTACAACCTGCCGGCTGTGGCCAATGCGCGCGACGTGGTGCTGGTCGAGGGCGAGAAGGCGGCTTGTGCCCTGATCGGTGTCGGCGTCACGGCGACCACGGCCATGAACGGCGCGCGGGCGCCGGCTGAGAAAACCGACTGGACGCCGCTCATCGGCAGGCACGTGCTGATCTGGCCGGATCATGACGCCCCGGGCTGGGACTACGCGGAGAACGCGGCCCGTGCCTGCGTGACGGCGGGCGCGGCGTCGGTCGCCATCCTCGTGCCGCCCACCGACAAGCCCGACAAATGGGATGCGGCCGACGCCGTGACCGATGGCTTCGATTGCACCGAGTTCATTCGCGGCGGCGAGCGCAGGATCGTCAAGGCTGCGGCGCCGGTGCTCCCGACCTTCACCCTGGGCGCGCTGCTGGACGACGACTCGCCGCTGCCGCCGGATCTCGTCGCGCCCCGCGTCCTCACGCCCGGCGGCCTGCTGGTCTTCGGCGGCGCGCCCAAGGTGGGCAAGAGCGATTTCCTGCTGGCCTGGCTGGCGCACATGGCTGCGGGCGCGACTTTTCTCGCCATGACGCCGCCGCGCCCGCTGCGCGTGTTCTACCTGCAAGCTGAGGTGCAGTACCACTACCTGCGCGAGCGCGTGAAGGACATCCGCCTTCCTCCCAGTCGCATCGGTGCAGCGCGCGTCAACTTCGTCGCCACCCCCCAATTGCGCCTGGTGCTCGATGACGCGGGTCTGGCGCAGGTGATCCCGGCGATCGCGAACGCCTTCGGCGGCGAGCCTCCCGACATCATCGCCATCGATCCGATCCGCAACGTCTTCGACGGCGGCGACGCCGGCGGCGAGAACGATAACGGCGCGATGCTGTTCTTCCTGTCGCAGCGGGTGGAGCGCATTCGCCAGACAGTGAACCCGGACGCCGGAGTCATCCTCGCCCACCACACCAAGAAGCTCGGCAAGAAGCAGTTTGAGGAGGACCCGTTCCAGGCCTTGGCGGGTGCCGGCAGTCTGCGCGGCTATTACTCGAGCGGAATGCTGCTGTACCGGCCCGACGAGACGCGCACCACGCGCCAGCTGATCTTCGAGCTGCGCAACGGCGCGGCCATCCCGTCGACGCACGTGGACAAGATCCACGGCGAGTGGCGGGAGGTGGATGCGAACGAGCGCTTGGTGATGAAGGACTACGGCGAACGGCTCGACGCCGAGCGCCGGCGCAAGCGCGACGCCATCCTGCAGATCCTGTTCGACGAGGCGGCTCAGGGGCGCTGCTACACCGCCAACCAGTTCGCGGAAAGCTTCGAGGGCAAGGCGGGGCTCGGCGGCGAGCGCACCATCCGCGAGCGCCTCTCCGCGCTCTCGACCCAGGGCTACATCAAGTACTTCCGCAACGCGCAGGACTACGGCCTGCCGCCCGCCCGCACCAAGTTCGGCTACCTGTGCGTCGAAGGCATGGTGCTGCGCCTGCCGGCAGGCGAGCCCGATCCAGACACCGGCGAAGTGACGCTGTGCGAACTGCCGGTGCTGCCCACCCACTTCAAATGCCCGCAATCGGGGGCCGCGCTGCCGGTCGAGAACCCCGAGGTGTGGGTTTACCAAGACGACCTCGACGATCCTCAGGAGCCCGCATGAACACGCACCGACAAGTTGGCAAAACCGTTGCCAACTTCCCCCCGATTTTCAGAGACGTTGGCAAATTGGCAAACGCCTGCCAACTTGAATCCCATACTGATCAACGCGTTACGGAGTTGTCGGCAGATTGGCAAGTTGGCAACGATGCCAACTTGCCAACTTCGCAAAACCCGCGTGGTTGCTGGGTTTGCGGCGATTTCCAAGTTGGCGAAAACTCCCTCCCCCCTTCGGGGGGAGAGGAACACCTCGTGTCCTCTCCCCCGACCCGAAGGGGCCTGCCCGGCATCGACGGTCGGAATCGGGGACCGGGCACGGCCATCCTGAGCCTCGACCTCGGCACACGAACCGGCTGGGCGCTGCTCGGGCGCGACGGCTCCATCACCAGCGGCTCGGAGTCTTTCAAGCCCCAGCGCTTCGAGGGCGGCGGCATGCGCTACCTGCGCTTCAAGCGCTGGCTCACCGAGGTCAAGCAATCGGCAGACGGTCTGGATGCGGTGTACTTCGAGGAGGTCCGCCGCCACGCCGGTGTCGATGCGGCGCATGCCTACGGAGGCTTCATGGCACAGCTCACCGCCTGGTGCGAACACCACGGCATCCCGTACCAGGGCGTGCCGGTGGGTACGATCAAGAAGCACGCCACCGGCAAGGGCAACGCCGGCAAGGACGAGATGATCAGCGCGATGCGGGCCGAAGGCTTCCGCCCCGTCGATAACAACGAGGCCGACGCCCTGGCGCTGCTGATGTGGGCCATCGCGACGCAGGAGGTGCCGGCATGAACGCGCCCAGCCCCCACTATCGTTGCCCCCTCGGGCGCCTGCAACCGACTCGCCCGGACGTCGATGCCATCAAACGCAACGGCTGGCGCGACCAGGGCATCCTGGTCGTGTCGCTCGACGACGGGCGGCTGGACTGGGTCGAGCGTGAACTGCTGCGTCGCATCGGCGATCGCCTCTATGGTGAGAATGGATCTCGCCATGGCTGAGTGGACGATCGAGACCGTAGCCGACCGGTTCATCGAAGCGGCACGTACCGCCCACCGCCTGCCTCCTGTGCGGGTGCAGGGCTACTTCAATTGCTGGCCCACCATCGTGCGGATGCCGTGGGAGAACCTGGGCGAGGAGCCGTCGCCCCGCTACTATCCGCCCGACCCTGCGGCGGTCGACCGGATGCTGGAGACCATGCAGTGGGTGCAGTGGCTCGAAGAGGAGCAGCGTCACCTCGTTTGGATGCGGGCGCAACGGTACCCATGGAAGGAGATCTGTTGCCGTTTTGCCTGTGACCGGACGACCGCCTGGCGTCGTTGGCAGAAGGCCCTGGAGATCGTCGCCGAGCAACTGCGGACGGCAAAGAAACATGGAGGTGCCGTCAACCGCTACTGACGTTGCGTGAAGTTGAGCACCTTTGCGAAGCCGTTCGGAATCCTGAGTAACGGTACGGATTTCGGCCACTTTTTGGCGTGCAACATCCTGAGGTTTTTTTGCTAGTATTACGACTAGTCTTGCGAGCATTGGGTGCGTGAGGGCCACAGAGCGATCGGTGGCCTTCGTCGTTTCTGGCCCGTATAGGCCACGACCTGTCGCAACGGGTCATTCCTAGCCAGAAGGCAATGCGGCGGCGCGCGAGCGCGGCGCTTTTTTTAGCGCCGGACTGCAAACCCAGGCATGCAGGGCTCGCAATCGCCCGCTCAGCACATATCACTAGCCCGCCCACGGTTTTCCGTCGGCGGGTTTTTCATTTTCCGGAACCCATGCCCGAGCTTTCCATCGACTACCGCCCGATCGAGTCGCTGATCCCGTTTGCACGCAACGCGCGCACGCATAGCGAGGAACAGATCGCGGGCATCGCAGCCAGCATCCGGGAGTTCGGTTTCAACAACCCGATCCTGGTCGATGGGAGCCGCGGCGTCATCGCCGGTCACGGCCGGATTCTCGCCGCGCGCAAGCTCGAGATGACGCAACTGCCGGTCATCGAACTCGCGCACCTGACCGAGACGCAGAAGCGTGCCTTCATCCTGGCGGAGAACAAACTGACCGAGCGGGCCGGCTGGGATCAGGAACTACTTGCCCTGGAACTGGCCGATCTGGAATCTGCCGGGTTTGATCTCGACCTCACCGGCTTCGATGTCGGCGAGATCGAGTCCCTGCTCGCCGGGGCTGGCGAGAAAACGGTTGCGACCTCCGCCGAGTCGGCCGAGGAAATCCCGGAAGCTACCGTTTCGCCGGTATCCCGGATCGGTGACATCTGGCATCTGGGTGCGCACCGCCTGATCTGCGGCGATGCCGCCGATGCCTCGGTGATCGCCGCGCTCATGCAAGGCGAGCAGGCGGCGCTGTGCTTCACCTCGCCGCCTTACGGCAACCAGCGCGACTACACCCGGAGCATCGCCGATTGGAACGACCTCATGCAGGGCGTATTCGCCCGCTTGCCCATGGCGGGCGACGGCCAGGTGCTGGTCAACCTCGGCCTCATCCACCGCGACAACGAAGTCATCCCGTATTGGGACGGCTGGCTGTCGTGGATGCGAAACCAGGGCTGGCGGCGCTTTGCGTGGTATGTGTGGGATCAGGGGCCCGGGATGCCCGGTGACTGGAACGGGCGGCTCGCACCCAGCTTCGAGTTCGTCTTCCACTTCAACCGCGAGGCGCGGCGCCCGAACAAGATCGTGCCGTGCAAGCATGCCGGCCAGGATTCCCACCTGCGCGCCGATGGTTCCTCGACGGCGATGCGCCAAAAGGACGGTGAAGTCGGCGGCTGGTCCCATGCGGGCGAACCCACCCAGGACACGCGCATCCCCGACAGCGTGATCCGCATCATGCGGCACAAGGGCAGGATCGGTCAGGACATCGACCATCCGGCGGTGTTTCCGGTGGCGCTCCCCGAGCACCTCATGGAAACGTTCTCGAATCCCGGCGACCTGGTATTCGAGCCGTTCAACGGTTCCGGATCTTCGCTGCTCGCGGCTGAGCGCACCGGTCGGCAATGCCGAGCGGTGGAGATCGCCCCCGAGTATGTGGACGTCGCGATCCGCCGCTTCCGGCAGAACCATCCCGACGTGATCGTCACCTTGGCCGCCACCGGGCAGAACTTTTCAGAGGTATGCGGTGAGCGTCTATAGCAACACCGCCAGCCATCACTATCAGACAACGCCGGGAATTCCCGGCGTTTCTGTTTGTGTGGAGGGAGAGGAATGGCAAGCCATCCCGCCAGATCCTGGGTACGAGGTTTCGTCAAAGGGGCGAGTTCGAAATGTGCGCACGGGCAAGTTGCTGACCCCGTGGTATGCCGGAGCCGGCTACCTCTACGTCCACCTTTGGCGAAGTGGGATCAAAACCGGGGTTCATCGTCTGGTTGCGTTCGCATTCCTGGGCGATCCCCCCAGCCCACAGCATGAGGTTGCCCATAACGATGGCAATCCGGAAAACAACAGTGCATCGAACCTTCGTTGGGCCACGCACGCAGAGAACCAAGCCGACATCCGCAACCACGGTACCGGTTACTACCACGGCTGGAGAGGCGAAACCCATCCAACGGCAAAGCTGAGCAACCAGCAAGTCATCGAAATCCGTCGCCGTTGCCGCGAAGGCATCGCTACCCGCAAAGCATTGGCTGCTGAGTTTGGCGTGTCTCGCGCTTCGATTGATCAAATTGTGCAGGGCAGGACATGGAAACATCTCAACTGAAAATCGAGCACTGGCCCACCGGGAAACTGATCGACTACGCCAGAAACCCGCGCAAGAACGATCACGCGGTAGACCAGATGGCCGGCGTGATCCAGGAATATGGATTCCGCATCCCCTGTGTCGCGCGCAGTGACGGTCTGCTGGTGGACGGCCACTTACGCCTCAAGGCCGCTCGCAAGTTGGGCCTGGCCACCGTGCCGGTGGTCCTGGCGGACGACCTGACGGAAACGCAGATCAAGGCATTTCGCCTGCTCGCCAACCGTTCGGCAACATGGGCGGATTGGGATGACGAGCTGTTGGGCCTGGAATTTGCCGAACTCAAGGAAAGCGGCTTCGATCTGGAATTGACCGGCTTCTCGGCCGCGGAATGGGATGCACTGATCGCGGGAGAGGAAACCACCAACGAAGGCTTGACCGATGAGGATGCCGCGCCCGAGGTGGTGGAAACGCCCGTGTCCACACCCGGCGACCTGTGGCTGCTCGGCGAGCATCGGCTGCTGTGCGGTGACTCGACCGACGGGGACAGTTTCGCTGCGCTGATGGCTGGGGAGAAGGCGGCGATGGTTTTCACCGACCCGCCTTACGGTGTCAATTACGCCAACAGTGCCAAGGACAAAATGCGTGGCAAGCATCGCCCGATCCTGAACGACAACCTCGGCGAGAACTTCGGCCCGTTCCTCAAAGCCGCCCTGAGCCCAATGCTCGCCCACTGCGAGGGCGCGATCTACATCTCCATGTCCTCCAGCGAACTCGACACCCTGCAGTCCGCCTTCCGCGCGGCTGGCGGCAAGTGGTCGACCTTCATCATCTGGGCCAAGAACACCTTCACGCTCGGCCGCGCCGACTACCAGCGCCAGTACGAGCCGATCCTGTACGGATGGCGCGATGGTACTGACCACTACTGGTGCGGCGCCCGAGATCAGGGTGATGTGTGGCAGATCAAAAAGCCGCAGAAGAACGATCTGCATCCGACCATGAAGCCGGTTGAACTCGTGGAACGCGCGGTGCGCAACAGCAGCAAGAGCCGCGACATCGTGCTCGACCCGTTCGGCGGTTCCGGCTCTACCCTGATCGCCTGCGAGAAATCCGGCCGTCGGGCGCGTCTGATCGAACTCGATCCCAAGTATGTGGATGTGATCGTGCGGCGCTGGCAGGAATTCACCGGCCGGGAAGCGAAACGCGCCGGTGACGGCGCGAAATTCGGGGATCTTGCGATCTCCGATCAGGCGACGATCTTGTAGATGCGCTCGGCTCCCGATTCCTTGCTCGAGGTGATCGCAAGTCCGAGCTTTTTCTTGAAGGCGCCGGCGAATGTGCCGCGCACCGTATGGGCCTGCCAACCGGTGGCCGCACAGATCTGCGCGATCGTGGCGCCCTCGGGACGCTTGAGCATGGCGATCACCTGGGCCTGCTTGCTGTTGTTGCGGGTACGCGGTTCGGCACCAGCCCTTTCTTGCACCCAGGTCGCCTCGGCTGCCGCCACGGCGGCCTCGATCTCGGGGTCCGCCTCCAGAGGCGCCGGTGAGGGACGGGCGCGACCCATCGCGTCATAGCCCTCGGCGGCGACGAACCAGTCGGCGCCATCCGTGGTGATCAGGGCGCGATTGAACAGGCCGTCGAGCACCTTCTTGCGGGCGCCGCCTTTGATGTTGTCGGGAAACCAGACGATCTTGCCGTCGGTGTGCTCGAGGGCATAGGCAAGGATGGCGTGCTGGGCGGGTGTGAGTTGGATGGTCATGGTGATCTCCGGATGGTTAGGCGTTGTGGATCTGCTTGGCGCGATCGAATCCGACCCAGACGCCTTGATCGTCGAGACCGCGCGCGGCGAGTTCCTCGCGGGCGAGCCGGTTGAGGTCGATCTCGCCACGGGCTGCGGCGGCGAGAACCTTGGCCAGCGCGGTCTGGATGAAGCCGAGTTCGTCGATCGTGAATTGCTGCGTGGTGTAGGTCATTTGGCGCTCCTGCTGGGTGGTTGATGGTGTAGACATGAACGCGCTGTTCGAACGAGAAGCCAAGCGTTTCATCGCGATTCGTCGCCGATAAAGATTCGATGCCGACCGCTGCTCCGACCCCGTGCCGTTACCCGGGATGCCCGGCGCTGCTCGCTGCACCGGGGTACTGCGACAAGCATCTGCGATCGATTCGCCAGCAGCAGGACGAACGCCGGGGATCGGCAGCGTCGCGCGGCTACGACACCCGCTGGCGCAAAGCGCGTGCCTTGTACTTGAGCCGGCATCAGCTGTGCGCCGAGTGCCGGCGCCAGGGCAGGACGGTCGCCGCCTCGGTCGTCGATCACATCCGGCCGCACAAGGGGAACAGGACGATCTTCTGGGACGAGCGCAACTGGCAGGCGCTGTGCAAGCCCTGCCACGACACCAAGACCGCGCGCGAGGACGGCGGCTTCGGGCGGCCGGGCAAACAACCTGCCGACCGGTAGGGGGGTCAAATCCTCAAGGCCTCGCGGCGCGGGACCGCGCGCCTGCCCAAATTTTTGCGCGTGCAAATTCAAAAGGAATTTTTATGGCTGCTGGCGGCAGACGCGACGGCGCAGGGCGCAAACCGCTGCCCGTCGCAGTGAAGAAGATCAAGGGAACCCTGCAGAAGTGCCGGACCAGCCCGCACGAACCACGCCCGGTCGGCGTGCTGGGCGAGCCGCCCGAGTACATGTCGGACACCGCCAAGGAGGCCTGGCGCTATGCCGTGGCGAACGCCCCGGCGGGGTTACTCTCCTCGCTCGATGCGTCGGTGCTGGAGCGCTGGGCGAACTGCGCCGGGATGTACCGTGAGGCGCTCGCCAAGATCAACCGCGCAGGCGTGGCCGCCATGCTGCACAAAACCCCCAGCGGCATCCTGCGGCGCTCGCCGCTGATGGACGTGATCCGCGATCTCGCCATGGAGATGAAGGGCTACGAGTCGGAGATGGGTTTCACGCCGGCGTCGCGCTCCCGAGTGCAGGTGGCGCAGGAATCGCGGCACGCAGACGACCCCTGGGCGGACATTGCCGGCTGATGACGGATTCAAAATACACGACCATCGCCAGGCACTATGCCGAAGCCGTGGTGGCAGGCGACATCCCCGCCTGCCGCTGGGCGAGACTGGCCTGCCAACGGCAACTGGACGATCTCGTCAGATTCCGTGGCAAGGCGAGCCCCTATCGGTTCAACCCGGCCCTGGCGGACGGCAAAGGCAAGAGATATCACCCCGCCGACAACCTGTGCGCGTTCATCGAACGCCTGCCGCACGTCAAGGGGCCGCTCGCGGGCGAACCGATCCGCCTGGAGCCCTGGCAGGTGTTCATCCTGACGACCGTCTTCGGCTGGGTGAAGCCGGATGGCAAACGAAGATTCCGGCGCTCCTACATCGAGGTGCCGCGCGGCAACGCCAAATCGACCCTCTCATCGGCCGTGGCCCTCTACATGCTGGCAGCCGACCGGGAAGGCGGCGCCGAGGTCTACAGCCTCGCCACTACCCGCGATCAGGCGCGCATCGTCTTCGGCGACGCGCAGGCCATGGCGCGCAAGAGCCCGGGATTCCGCTCCCGCTTCGGCGTCGAGGTCGGCGCGCACAACCTGCACGTGCTGACCTCCGGCTCCAAGTTCGAGGCGCTCTCCGCCGAGGGCTCGACGCTCGACGGCCTCAACATCCATTTCGGCTGCGTGGACGAGCTGCACGCGCACAAGACCCGCACGGTCTACGACGTGGTGGAAACCGGCACCGGCAAACGCGACAACTCCCTCTTGTGGGTGATCACCACCGCCGGCAGCAACCGCGCCGGCATCTGTTACGAGATCCGCACCTTCGTGAACCGGCTGCTGGAAGGCCTGTTCGAGGACGATTCGCAATTCGGCATCATCTACGGGCTGGACGACGCCGACGACTGGACGAGTGAGGCGGCTCTCATCAAGGCCAACCCCAACTGGGGGATCTCGGTGCGCCGGGAGGTGCTGCTGCCGCTGCAGGCCAAGGCGATGCAGATGCCCTCGGCCGCCAACAACTTCAAGACCAAGCATCTCAACGAGTGGGTCAACGCCGATACCGCCTGGATGGACATGCGGGCGTGGGATGCCTGCGCGGATGCGAGCCTCTCCGAGCAGGACTTCCTCGGAGCGCCGTGCTTCATCGGTCTCGATCTGGCGTCCAAGGTCGATATCGCCGCCAAGGCGAAGGTTTTTGAACGCGACGGCCGGTTCCATGTGTTCCTGAGCTATTACCTGCCCGAGGCAGCCGTGGAGGACGGGCGCAACAGCCAGTATTCCGGCTGGGCGCGCCGGGGACTTTTGACCGTGACGCCGGGGAACGTCACCGACTTCGACCAGATCGAAGCGGAGCTGGTGGCGGACGCGAGCCGCTTCGAGGTCAGGGAGGTGCCGTTCGACCCGTTCCAGGCCACCCAGTTGTCGAGCCACCTCATCGCGCAGGGACTGCCGATGGTCGAGATGCGCCCCACGGTGCTCAACTTCTCCGAACCCATGAAACAACTCGAGGCGCTGGTGCTGCAGCGGCGCCTGGTGCACGACGGCGACCCGATCCTCGCCTGGATGATCTCCAACGTCGTCTGCCACCGGGACGCCAAGGACAACATCTATCCGAGGAAAGAACGCGAGGAGAACAAGATCGACGGCGTGGTGGCACTGATCATGGCATTGGGACGACAGATGGCGCACGACAGCATGTCAAACACGGTGATCGACACCGACTACCGCATCATGGTGATCTGATGGGGATCCGCAGCTTCTTCTCGCGGCTGTTGGCCTCCGGCGATCGCTCGCCCTATGGCGGATTCTGGTTCGAGCCGGTGGGCGTGCACACCACCGCAGGTCTGCGGGTATCGGCCGACGGCGCCCTGCAACTCTCCGCCGTGTTCGCCTGCGTGCGCATCATCGCGAGCCAGTTCGCGAGTCTCCCCTTCACGCTGTACCGCAACCGGCCCGACGGCGGCAAGGACCGGGTGACGGATCACCCGATCTACCGGCTGCTCGCCAGGAAACCGAATCCCTACCAGAACGCCTTCGAGTGGCGCGAGATGATGGCCGGCCACCTGGCGCTCCGGGGCAACGCCTACAACCAGATCGTGTCAGATGCGCGCGGCAACATCACCGCATTGATGCCGCTGCATCCCGACCGGGTGCAGATTCTGTTGCAGACCAACGGCGATTACGGTTATCGCTACACCCAGCCGAACGGAGCGATCATCACCTATTCGCGCGGCGAGATCTGGCATCTGCGTGGGCTGTCCTCCGACGGCATCATCGGGCTCTCCCCCATCGCTCTGGCGAGAAACGCCCTCGGCGGGGCCATGGCGGCCCAGGATTACGGCGCACGCTTCTTCGCCAACGATGCCACCCCCACCGGGGGCTGGATCGAATACCCGGGCTCGTTCAAGGACAAGCAGGCGCGCGAGCAGTTTCGCGAGTCCCTGCAGGAGGCGCAGTCCGGCATCAACCACGGCAAGCTCGCCGTGTTCGAGTTCGGCATGAAGTACCACCAGATCAGCGTGACGCCGGAAGATGCGCAGTTTCTGGAGACGCGCAGGTTCCAGGTCACCGACATCGCCCGCTGGTTCGGCGTGCCGCCGCACAAGATCGGTGATCTGGACCGGGCGACCAACAACAACATCGAGCAGCAGGCGCTGGAGTTCGTGCAGGAGACCCTGGGGCCGATGGCCGAGCGCTGGGAGGCCTCGATCGAGGCCGAACTGCTGTTCGACGACGAGGATCTGGAAGCGGAATTCCAGTTCTCGCAGCTGATGCGCGGCGATTCGCAATCGCGCGCCACGTTCTACAACATGGGCATCCAATCCGGCTGGCTCACGCGCAACGAAGCGCGCATCGCCGAGAACCTGAACCCCCTGCCCGGGCTCGATGCCCCCTTGCGCCCGCTCAACATGGCCGAAGAAGGTTCAAACCCGCTGCCGCCGCAGAACGCCGATACACCTTGAGGACGATATGGCCCTACAACTCAACCCCAAAGCAAAAGCACACGCCCGCCGACTCATCACCGAAGGCCAGGTGGACCGGGATTCGCCCTGGAGCATCGATGCCGAGGAAGAGAACGCCCTGCTGGGCGATGACGACTGGGCGCAGTACGGCCTGTGGTTCCTGGGACTCGATGAAGCCGAGAACAGCGACACCAAGGCGCACTATCGCTATCCGGTGGGCAAGGCCGGAAAGGTCTATCGCTCAGCGCTGATCGCGATCCGCCAGCGTGCCGGCCAGCAGGATGCGGCGGGGATATTCGAGGCGGCCGGCGAACTCATCGACATGATCGACGGGGACCAGAACGAACCGGATCACGATGGCGCAGCCCAGGACGGGAACGGTCGGGACGAGATCGCCGACGTCCTGCTCGATCCCCATCGCCTGGCGATGAGCGCCAGTCCCTGGGCGCTGATGCCGGAGTGTCTGGCGGCGGTGACGCATCCTTTTGCGCAGCCTCCCCGGGCGCGTCCGGTCATGAGCCGCAATCCGGCCGCCTCGTCCAGTGCGATCGCGGTGCTCTCGCTTACCGGCGTCATCACCCAGCATCCGGACTGGATGGGCGACACCAGCCTCGATGGTTTCATGGCGGATTTCGTGGCGGCGATGAGCGATCCGGCGGTGGGCGCGATCCTCATTTCCATCGACTCGCCCGGCGGCTCGGTGTACGGCGTGCAGGAGGTATCCGAACTGATGCTCACCCTGCGCGAGCAGAAACCCGTGGTGGCGTTCGCCAACAGCCTCGCGGCCTCGGCTGCCTACTGGATCGGCTGCAGCGCCTCTTCGTTCTACTGCACGCCGGGCGGCGAAGTGGGATCGATCGGTGTATGGCAGGCGCACATGGACATCTCGGGGATGCTCGACAACGCCGGCATCCACACCACGGTGATCTCGGCGGGCAAATACAAGACCGAGGGCAACCCCTATCAACCGTTGGATGAAGCCGCGCAGTCGTTCATGCAGTCGCGGGTGGACGATTACTACACGGCCTTCGTCGATGCGGTGGCCAAGTCCCGTGATGTGGCGCCCGACACCGTTCGAAACGGCATGGGACAGGGGCGCGTGCTCGGCGCTGCCGATGCCCTGAAACAGAACATGATCGACGGTGTGATGACCTTGCCGCAGGTCCTGCAGAGCATGGCGCGGCAGCTGGCAGCCACGACACCCGCCCCTTCCAGAAAGGCCGCCAGTTCGAACCGCAGCCGGCTTGCCATGCTGGCGTGAGGCGCACCGCTTCGACCACACCCAGCCGATCCACCTCCCGAATCACCCAACCCGCCGCCTGATGGCGGCTTATTTATTCCCGAGAGGAACACCATGAGCAAGAAACTGCGTGAATTGCAGGCGAAGAAAGCAGCCGTCGCCCAGGACAAGGTCGAGTGTCTGAATGCAGCCTCCGGTCTGCTGGACCAGGCCGAAGCGGCCGGACGTGATCTCAACGAAGACGAAAGCCGGGAATTCGCCCGGCTCAAGGCCGAGGCGCAGGTCAAAGGCACCGAGATCGAGCGCATCCAGGCGGCGATCGACCTCGAACAGGAGCGGATCGCAGCCCAATCTGCCGCCGGATCGGTGGTGGTGCTTTCCGGCAACGGCCAGGACATCACGGTGGAGGATCGCAGCGCAGCGGACGCGACGGCGGGCTTTCGCAACTTCGGCGAATTCGCCCGTGCGGTGTTCCAGGCGTCGCTTCCGGGCAATGCGCCGGATGGCCGGTTGCTGACGCAGCGACTGGCGGCGGCACCCACGGCCTACGGCTCCGAGACGGCGGGCGCCGATGGCGGATTTCTCGTGCCGCCGCAGTTTGCCAAGGACATCTTTACGCTGTCGCTGGACGACGAGGCCTTGCTGCCCTTGACCGACAACACCAACGTGGCGGGCAACGCGATGGTGTTCCCGAAGGACGAGACGACCCCCTGGGGGACGGACGGCATCACGGTCGCCTGGCAGGCCGAGGGGCTGGCGGCGGCGACCAGCAAGCCCAAGCTCGGCACCTCGGCCCTGCGGCTCAAGAAACTGATGGCGTTGGTGCCCATCACCGACGAACTGCTCTCGGACACCGATGCGCTCACCTCCTACCTGCCGAAGAAGGTGGCCTCGCGCATGCAGTGGAAGATCAACGAGTCGATCCTGTTCGGCTCGGGCGCCGGCATCCCGCAGGGGGCGCTGGCGGGGAACGCCGTCATCACCCAGGCGAAGGACTCCGGCCAGGCGAGCAATACGCTGACCCCGGCGAATCTGGCCAACATGATCTCGCGCCTGCCGCCGGGTTCGTTCAAGAACGCGGTGTGGATCGTCAACAACAGCGTGCTGCCGGCGCTCTTCACCCTGACGCTGGGCAACTATCCGATCTACCTGCCGGTGGGGGGCGGTGTGGGCGGCATGCGGGGTTCGCCCTACGGCACGCTGCTCGGACGCCCGGTCTATGTCTCGCAGCATGCGTCGCAGTTCTCGGCGCAGGGCGACGTGATCCTGGTCGACCTCTCCTACTACCAGACCATCACCAAGGAGGGCGGCATGGAGACCGCGACCTCGATGCACCTGTACTTCGATGCCGATGCCACGGCGTTTCGCACCCTGTTTCGCATGGATGGGCAGTCGAAGATCGCCGCCCCCATCCTGCCGGCCAAGGGGGCGGCCACACTCTCGCCATTCATTCAACTGGCTGCCCGTTGATCCATTCCCACCACCCATTTGAAAGGATGTTCCCATGATTCTGAACGAGAAACTCTCCGAAGCGCTCGCGGTGCTCGCCGCCATCCCTCCTTCGGCGCAGGCCGTGGGCGTCGTCTTCAGTCCGTGGATCGCGCTCGCCGAGGTCGACCGCATCCTCGCCGTCATCCAGGTCGGCACCTTCGGCGCCCTGGCCACGGTGGATGCCTCGATCGCCCAGGCGCAGTCTGCCCTGGGCACGAACGCCAAGCCGATCGGCGCGGGCAAATCCATCGCCCTGGCCGCGTCCGCCGGCAACGACGTGCAGGCCACCATCGATGTGGCCGCCACCGAGCTCGACGCGGCCAACGGCTACGGCTTCGTGCAGCTGGGCGTGTCGGTCGGGGTGGCGGCAACCGAGACCGCCGCGCTGATCCTGGGCGGCTCCTCGCGGTATGAGCCGGCCAGCAGCTTCAACGGCGCGGGCGTCGTCGCCTCGGTCTGACCTGGATAGGGCGGCAACGATCCGGGATGACCGGACGGCTGCCGCCCGGTTGCTGCCATGCCCTTGCAGATCCTTCAGGAACCGGCGGTCGAGCCTTTGACGCTTGCGGAGGCCAAGCTCCATCTGCGGGTCGACATCCCGGACGACGACGCGTTGATCTCCGCCTTGATCACCTCGGTGCGCCAGTATGCCGAGACGATCACGCGCCGGGCCTTCATCCAGCAGGTATGGAGTTACGTGATCGACTCGTTTCCGGGGCCGACGCTCATCGGCGTGCCCTGGGGCAAGACCTTCACGCTTCCCCGACACGCCATCGAGATCGAGAAGTCCCGCGTGCAGCAGGTGCTGGCGATCAACTATCTCGACATGAGCGGCACCCCGCAGGTGATGCCCACCGCCGAGTACGTCGTCGACACCAGTTCCGAACCCTGCCGGATCACGCCGGTGTTCGGCCAGATTTGGCCGATTCCGCTGCCGCAGATCGGCGCCGTGAACGTCCGGTTCGTCGCGGGCTATGCCGCACCGGTGGTGTTCGACCCGTCTGCCGGCACGATGACCGTGCAGGGCGCATGGAAGCCCTACGCGGCGGGAGACGCGGTGCAGTTCTCGAACGTCGGCGGATTGCTTCCGGCCGGCCTGTCGCCCGGCACGAGCTACTTCATCGCGTCGGTGGTCACGCCCAACGTCTACACCCTGGCCGCCGCGCCGGGGGGACCGGCCATCGTGCTGACCGACGCCGGAAGCGGCGTGAGCCTGGTCGGCCTGGTACCGGAAGGCATCCGGTCCTGGATGAAGATCCGCATGACCTCGCTCTACGAATACCGGGGTGACGTGGTGATTCCGGAACGCGGCAAGGTCGAACCACTCGCCTACGTCGACCGCCTGCTCGATCCTTACAAGGTGGTGTTCTGATGCCGCTCGTCTCCGGGGGACGCCTCAATCAGCGCATCACGATCCAGGCCATGACCCGCGTTCGCGGGCCTCTGGGCGGTCACGACGAGACCTGGACCGACTTCGCCGCCGTCTGGGCCGAAGTCACCGACCTGTCGGGCCGGGAACTCTTCAATGCGAAGGCGATGGGCAGTGCCGTCACCAAGCGCATCACGATCCGCTACCGAACCGACATTCTGGCGGCGATGCGGGTCATCTTCGCCGACGGTTCCATGGCGCGCATCGAATGGATCCGGCGCGTCTCGCCCAGATTGTGGGTGGAACTCTATTGCCTGGATCTGGATGAAGGAAGTTACGAATGAGCGAGATCGAGGTCACGGGGCTGGCCGGCCTGCAGGCGCTGCTCGATGAACTCCCCGCCCGGATCGAGGGCAATGTGGTGCGCGGCGGCTTGCGGGCAGCGGCCAAGGTGGTCGAAATGGAGGCCAAGCGCCTCTGTCCCGTGGGCAAGACCGGGGATCTGCGCGATTCGATCCGCGTCACGCTCCGCTCGAAACACGGGCATATCAGCGCCACGGTCAAGGCCGGCAATGCCAAGTCGTTTTACGCCCACATGGTCGAATTCGGCACCGCGCGCCACTGGATCAAGCCCAAGAACCGCAAGAGCCTGTTCGTGGCAGGGCTGCTGCGCGAAGCCGTCGATCATCCGGGCGCGAAGAAGGAGCCCTTCATGCGTCCTGCCATCGACGGCAAGGCGGATGAGGCGATCGACGCCATGGCGGCCTACCTGCGGGATCGCATCCCCAAAGAGATCGACAAGGCTGGCAAGAAATGAGGGCGGAGTCCATCCTCTATGCCCTGCTGGGCGTGTCATCGGGACTGGCCGCCCTGGTGGGAAATCGGATCTATCTCGACACGCGCCCCGAAGAAGATCCGCTGCCGGCCGTGGTGTACGAACTGATCCACGAGAAGCAGGACGACGCACGGATCGGCGAACCCGAGACCGTCACCGCACGCCTGCAGGTCAACTGCCTTGCGGCCATGGCCGAAGACGCCGTGGCCGTGCGCGAGCAGGTGCGCCTTGCGGCCCACAACCGCTCGGGCGCGATCGCGGGCGTCACGGTCATCGCCTGCCTCGAGGAATCGGCGGGCCCCGACTCCTACGACCATCTGGTGAACATTTACGCCAAACCGATGGATTTCATTCTCCACTACCTGAGGTAAGCATCATGACCGAAACCAATGACAAGATCGACCTCGCCATCACGGAGTCAGCACCGAAACCCGCGCCGAAGAAAAGCGCTGCTGCCATCATTGAGCAGGACATGCTTTCCGCAGAGCAACACATCGAGACCTGGTTCCATGACCTGCTCGCGAGCCTGCCGCACCTGCGCGAGACGGCGACCTACAACCACCTACGCACCGCGATCGACGAGCTCAAACGCCGGCTCGCCTGACACCCTTCTGATCCACCCTTCGGCCCGCCCCGTGCGGGCTTTTTTACGTCTCGAGGAGTCCATCCATGCTCGCATTCGGTTCCGGCAATTTCTACGGGATCTCGGCCGCCGCCAATTCCACCCCGCGCAAGTTCGCCACCCTGCAGGACGTGCAGTTCGACCTGCAGTTCACCACCAAGCAACTCTACGGCCAGAACCAGTTTGCCGTCGACGTGCGGCGCTCCCAGGCGAAGTTCACCGGCAAGGCCAAGTTCGCCCAGATCAGCGGCGCGATGTTGAACGATCTCTTCTTCTCCCAGGCCGCCGCGACGGGCCTGCTGCTCTCGGCCGTGGGAGAGGCCGGCACGGTGGCCGCCGCCACCCCCTACACGGTGACGGTGGCCAACGCCGCGACCTTCGACACGGATCTGGGGGTCGTCTATGCGGCAACAGGCACGCCGCTCACCCGCGTCGCCTCTGCTCCGGCGCAAGGCCAGTATTCGGTGGCAACGGGTGTGTACACCTTCAACGCGGCCGACACCGGTGCTGCGGTGCTGATCGACTACCTCTACACGGCCGCCGCCGGCGGCACCAAGGTCGCGCTCTCGAACCAGGCCATGGGCACCACACCCACTTTCATGGGGGTGTTCTCGACCACGGCCTCCGGCAAGAACGTGACGCTCAAACTCAACCTCTGCACCTCGAGCAAATTGTCGCTGCAGACCAAGATCGAGGATTACACCATCCCCGAGCTCGACTTCGAGGTGATGGCGGATGCCGCCAACAACATCGGCACGCTCTCGGTCGCCAACTGAAAGGAATCCCCATGATCGACGGACAACCCATCACCCTGGGCGGGCGCGAGTTCGTAGCCCCTCCCGTTCCCTTCTCCTGCATGCGCCGCTTCGCCGACGTGTTCGAAGGCCGCGCCGCGCCCACGGTGGAGGTGATGGCCGACATCGTGTTTGCGGCGCTCAAGCGCAATTACCCCGATCTCGACCAGAAGGTGTTCGAGGACGAGTGCCTGGACGTCGGCAACCTGAACCTCGCCTTCCGGGCCGTGATGCAGGCCTCCAGCGCCCGGGAGACTGCAACGCCGGGGGAAGATTGAGGCCGGTGCCGGTCGATTGGGACGCCGTCTACTGTCTCCTCATCGAGCGCACCGGCTGGACCTGGGACACCATCGACAGCCAGATGGATCTGCCGCGCTTCCTCGCGCTCGACCGGCACTGGCGCCGCCACCCGCCGCTGCGCGACATGGTGCAGGCCTATCTCGGCATCGAGCCCCCGCTCGAGCGCGAGACATCGAACTCCTCCACCGGCAATGACCAGACCGACCTCGACGCATTCATCGAACTCTTCCGGGCCGCAGGCGGGAGCATCGCATGACCAAAGTCGCTGAACTGCAGATCGAGATCGCGGCCAATGTCGCACGGCTGACCTCCGACTTCGGCCGCGCCAAGGAGGAGGTCAACCGCTCGATGGGCCACATCCAGCGAACCGTCCGCGAGCAGCTCGATGGTGTCAAGGAATCGCTCAAGTCCATGAAGGAGATGGTCGAGGCGATGGGCATCGCGATGCTCGCCGAACACCTGGTCGAAGCCGCCAAGAGTGCGGCCGAATTCGGCGACCGGATCGAGCACGCCGCGCAGCAGACCGGGATGAGCACCCAATCGCTGCAGGGCTTGGGCTTTGCCGCCAAGATGTCCGATGTCGATTTCCAGTCGCTCTCGGTCGGGCTCGAACACCTCTCGCGCGCGATGCTGCAAACGCAGCAAGGATCGCTGCAGTCGGCCTCCGCCTTCCGGTCGGTGGGCTTGTCCGCCCAGCAGCTCCAGGGCATGAGCATGGACGAGGTGCTCGCGAAGGTCGCCGACCGCTTCCACGCCACCCGCGACGGCGCGACCAAGACGGCGCTTGCCATGCAGCTCTTCGGGCGCTCCGGGGCGGAGCTCATTCCGCTGCTCGACCGGGGTTCCGAAGGCATCGACGCCCTCAAGGCGAAGGCCAAGCAGCTCGGCATCGTCATGAGTGAGGAGTCCGTGCGCCAGTCGGCCGCGTTCGCCGACAAGTTGAAGGAAATCTCGGCCGAAGGCCAGGCCGTCACCCGCAACCTGATGGGGGAATTGATGCCCGCCATGAACCGGATCGTCGACGCCTTCCTCGAGGGCAGTTCGGATGGCGGGGTGCTGAAGGAGGTTTTTCGGCAAATGGGGGACGCCGCAGTCTGGATGACCGGCTTCATCGCCAAGCTCGCCGCGACGGTGGAGGCGCTGGGCAAGACCATCGCCATGGTGGCGGCGGTGGTCTCGCACCCGCTGTCCGCCAAATCCATCTTCGAGGCGTGGAAAGAGGATGTCGATGCGCTGCAGGCCAGGACCAATGCCTTTCTCGCTACGCTCAGCACCGCATCCAAAGCCTCGTCGCCGACCGAATCGGAGGGAGCGACCGGCACGGGGACGCTCCCGGTATTCCGGACGAGCGGCGGTCGCAGCGGGCGTCACCACGCCGGCGGCGAGCGGTCGCACATGGCCGAGTACGAAGAGCGGCTTGCCGAGACGAAGGTCTACTACCAGCAGACGGACGATCTGCGGGAATACTCCAAATCCCAGGAGATCCGGTACTGGCAGGACATCCTCGAGACGCAGAAGCTCTCCGCCAACGACCGCATCGCGATCGAGCGCCGCGTCTCCTCACTGACCCTGGATCAGATGAAGCAGGATGCCGCCGAGCGCCGCAAGCTCGCGGAAGAATCCATTCAGGCGCACCGGGATCAGGCATTGAATGAGGTGGCGCTCGACGAGCAGAAGGCGCGCACACAACTCAAATCCGGCCGGATCACCCACGACCAGCTGCTGCAGATGCAGCAAAACTTCGAGGACGAGAAATTCCGCATCGAGGTGGACGCCCAACAAAAGCGCATCGCGCTCCTGCGGGGCGACCCGAATCACGACCCGGTCGCCTTGCAGAGGCAGCTCGACCAACTCGCGCAGATCGAGCAAAAACACGCGCTCGACATGGAGAAGCTCCACACCCAGGCCGCGACCAATTCGGTGCAGGCCTGGCAGAAAGCCTTCGCCCCCATCACCCAGGCGTTCGACACCACCATCAAGGGCATGATCATGGGCACCACCACCTGGCAAAAGGGGGTGACGAATCTGCTCGATTCGGTGGTGGCCGAGTTCGTCGGCGCCGGTGTCAAGATGGTGACCCAATGGGCGGCCAACGAGATGGCCAAGACCGCCGCCACCCTGACGGGCACGGCCACGCGCACGGCGGCCGAACAGCAGGCCAGCGCCTCGGGGCTCGCGTCCTCCGCCATGGCGGTCATCAAGGCCATCATGAACGATGCCGCCAAGGTGTTCTCCGGCGTCTGGGCGGCACTCTCCGGCATTCCCTATGTGGGCCCGGCACTCGCCGCCGCTTCCGCCCCGGCGGCCATGGCCACCGTCGCGGGGGTGGCCGGCAGTGTGGCGTCCTCGGCCGGCGGCGCCTGGCAGATTCCGACCGATCGGCTCAACTTCGTGCACAGGAACGAAACCATCCTACCCGCCGACAAGGCCGCCGGCCTCGACCGGCTGATCAGCGGAAACGCTGGCGGCGGCACCGTGCACATCCATGCCCGGAGTGACGCCGACGTGGTGCGGGTGGGCGACCTGCAGACGCTCCTGCGGCAGATGGGGCGCAACTTCGTGCCGGTGACGCGCTTCCCATGAACATCTTGCTAGCGTGGGAGCTGGGCGGCAATTGGGGGCACGTCGCACGCGATCTGCCCGTGCTGCGAAGATTGCAGGCCGAAGGCATTGATGCCCGGTACGCGGCGCGCGATGCGACGATCGCGACTTCCTTGTGTGCATCCATCGAAATCCCTTGTGTCACAGCGCCCCACGGTGCTGCGATCCGGCGGATACCGCGCGGACTTGCAGGCTACGGCGCGATCCTCTTTGCTGACGGGTTCGGCGATGCAGAGATACTCGGCCAGCGGCTCGCCGGCTGGATGCGGCTCTTTGCCGAGCACCAGACCGACGTTGTGCTCGCCGACTACGCGCCCTCGGCGCTGCTGGCCGCCCGCGTGGCTGGCATTCCGTCGGTGGCGGTGGGCAGCGGCTTCGAGATTCCGCCGGATGCGGTGGAACTGCCGTCGTTTCTGACGGATGCCGATCGGGACGCGCCGACACGCCGCTTCTCCGAGGGCCTGGTGCTCTTCAACGTGAACCGGGTGCTGCGCGATCTGGGATCGCCCCCGCTCGACCGGCTGGCGCAGGTGTTTCAGGGGACGCGCAATCTGCTCACCACGGTGGCCGAGCTGGACCACTGCGGCGCGCGCCCGGATGCGATCTATGCCGGCCCGCTGCAGAACCTGCCGGGCGCGGTGGCGGCGAATTGGAAAGGGACGAACAAGCCCCGCGTGCTGGTCTATCTGCGCGGAACGGGGCCGATCGTCGACCTGGTGCTGCAGGCGTTGGAGACAATCGGCGCTGAGGTCATTGCCGTTCTGCCGGATGTCGGAGGGTTGCCCCGGCAAGCGCATGCCGATCTCCAGGTGTTCCGCCAGCCGGTGCGCTTCGACGGTCTGATCGAAACCGCCGATCTCGTGATCGCTTCGGGATCCGGCACCCTCACCGCCGCGCTGCTCGCCGGAGTTCCGGTACTCGTGCTGCCGGCCAATGCCGAGCAGGCGATGTTGGGCCGCCGGGTGGAAGATGCTGGTGCAGGGATCGCCGTAGGCAACGGATCAGCCACAACCGTCGCCGATGCCATTCACCGCCTGCTGGGTGATGCGTCATTTCGGACCACCGCCCGGGCGCTCGCTGCGAAATACGCAGGACTCGCCACGGAATCCGCCGTGCGCACGGTCATCGACGCAATCTGCCACGTTTCTTCGGGTCATCCATGAGCTTCGCCATCGTCACCCCGCCGCCGACACCGGGTTGCGGCAAGGTTTTTCCGACGCTGCCCGGCATTCAGTGGGGCGTGCAGAAATCGCCGCAGTTCAACACCGTGACCCATCGCGCCGTGTCCGGGTACGAAGTGCGCGCCGCGCGCATGCAGTATCCGCTGTGGACCTTCACGCTGTCCTACGAATTCCTGCGCGACGGCGCCTACGGCGAAATCGAGACCCTGATGGGATTCTTCCTGCAGCAGCGGGGCAGCTTCTCGGCCTTCTGCTATTCGGATCCGTCGGACAACGCGGTGGTCGACCAGCCGTTCGCCACCGGCGACGGCGTGACCACCACCTTCCCGCTCACGCGCGCCTACGGCGGCTTCGTCGAGCCGGTGCGGAACCTGAACGGCACGCCGCAGATCTTCGTGGCCGGGGTGCTTCAGACCCCGGCCGCCTTCTCCATCGTCAACGGACAGGTGACGTTCGCCACGCCACCTGCTGCGGGCGCGGTGCTCAGCTGGACGGGGTCGTTCTTCTACCGCGTGCGCTTCGTGACCGACCACGCCGATTTCAACCAGTTCATGTACCAGCTCTACGAACTGAAGCAGATCGCGTTCGTCGGCAGCCCCTTGAACAAGGTGTGACCATGAAACAGGCATCCGCGCTCACCCGGTCGCTGCTCGCATCGAATCAGCTGCTCTACGCCGATCTCTACACCATCACGCTCATCTCGGTGGATCCGGGCGCGTCCCTTGGAGGCTATGGATACGGATACGGCTACGGGCAGCCCGCGCCGACGCAGCTTTTTTACACCGATGCCGACCAGAACCTCGTCTACAACGGCAACACCTATCTGTGCACGCATCCGGCGGTCTCCAGATCCGGCATCAAGTGTTCGCTCGATCTGTCGGTCGACACGGTGGAGGTGTCGATCTTCGGATCCGCGACCGATCTCGTGCTGGGCTTGCCGTTTCCGCAGTTCGCCGTCAACGGCGGCTTCGACGGCGCGACGGTCAGCATCGACCGCTGTTTCATGCCCACCTATGGCGACACCTCGGCCGGGGTGGTCAACCTGTTCTTCGGCAATGTGTCGGAAGTCAAGCCTTCGCGCTCGAGCGTCGTGCTCACGGTGAGTTCGCAACTGGAGTTGCTCAATCTCGACATGCCGAGAAATCTGCTCTCGCCCGGCTGCATCCATGCGCTGTTCGATACCGGATGCGCGCTGATCCAGGCCTATTACGCCGAATACGACTGGGTGAGCAGCGGATCGGCCCTCACCATCGACAGCACCGGGCTCAACCTGCCCTCCGTCTACTTCACCCAGGGCACGATGCTCTTCACCTCGGGCGCCAATGCCGGGGCGAGCGCGACCATCAAGCAGCACACGCTGGCGAATGGGGTCAACACCTTCGCCCTGATGACACCCCTGAATTCCGTCCCTGCGGTCGGCGACAACTTCACCGTCTTCCCCGGCTGCGACAAAACCATGGCGACCTGCCAGGCGAAGTTCAACAACCTCGTCCACTTCCGCGGCTGGCCCTTCGTGCCTTCGCCGACGGCGAGCACCTGACATGAACGGCACGCGCGAAGACGTCATCCGTGAAGCACAGGACTGGCTCGGCACTCCCTATCACCATGCCGCGCGCGTCAAGGGTGCAGGCGTGGACTGCCTGATGCTGGTGCTCGAAGTCTATGGGCGCGCGGGCGTGTTCGCGCGAAATGGCGTGGATGCGGCTGCCATCCTGATCCCGCGCTATTCGCGAGACATCATGCTGCACCGCAGTGAGGAAACCTACCTCGAAGGCATCCGGCAGTACGCGGTCGAGACGGATCGCAGGGATCCCGGCAACATCGTGCTGTGGAAGTTCGGCCGCATCTACAGCCACGCGGGCATCATCACCGACTGGCCCGAGGTCATCCATGCCTACGCCCCGGAACAGAGGGTCGTCATCGGCAACGCCGCGCTGGGGGCGCTCGCGGGCCGCCCGGTGCGCTTCTTCGATCCGTGGGGATTGCCATGAGCGGACTCTTCGGCGGCAACAAGCCCCGGCCCTCGGGCTGGCAGACCCCGGTGCTGGCGGGGCTGCAGATCCAGAAGACCGGCTACAGCCAGCCGGTGCCCATCGTCTACGGCACCGCGCGCGTCTCACCCACCCTCATGTATTACACCGACTGGCAGGTGCATCCGCACACCAGTTCGCAGAGCACGGGCGGCGGCAAGGGCGGCGGCGGGGGCGGATCGATCACGACCACCACCTACACCTACTCGGCCACCGTCTGTTTTCTGCTCGCCGAAGGGCCGGTGGCAGGCGTCTCGCGCATCTGGCGCAACCACGTGTCCTACGCGAGTCCTTCGGCGGTCGGCTTCACGATCTTTACCGGCATCTATCCGCAGACCCCCTGGGGATATCTTGCCTCGGCGCATCCGACCGAGGCCCTGGGCTACGCCGGCAGCGCCTATGCGGCGTTCGCCAACTACGACCTGGGAAGCAACGGGTCGCTGGGCAATCACCTCTTCGAGGTCGAGGGCGTCGAGATCGCTGCGGGCACGCTGGACGCCAACCCGGCCGACGTGATCAGCGATTTCCTGGGCAACCCGAATTACGGCGTGCTCTCCGTCTTCCCGAATGCCTGGCATCCACAGACCTTTCTGGGCGACCTCACGGCGCTGCGCAGCTGGTGCGCGAACAACAACCTTCTGATCAGCCCGGTGGTGGCGACCCAGCGCGCGGCCCACGACTGGATCGCGGACTGGTTGCTGGTGGCCAATGCCGGCGCCTTCTGGTCGGAGGCCACCCTCAAGATCATCCCCTACGGCATGGTGTCTGCCACGCCGGTCTATGACCTCGGGGATGACGACTTCATCGTCACCGGGCATGAGGATCCGGTCATCGTCACCCGCAAGCGCCGGGCGGACGCCTACAACGATGTGTCGGTGGAATACCTCGATCGCGCCAACGAATACACGGCCGCGCCCGCACGGGTGACCGATCAGTCGGCGATCGAAACCTTCGGCGTGCGCACCAAACCCACCGTCACGCTGCACTCGATCTGCCTGCCGCAGGTGGCGCAACAGGTGGCGCAGGCCATCCTGCTGCGCGAGCTCTACATCTTGAACACCTTCCGGTTCAAGCTCGCGCCGCGCTACTGCCTGCTCGAACCCATGGACGTGGTGACGATCACCGACGCCATGCTGGGGCTTAACCACACGCCGGTGCTGATCACGGCGATCGAGGAGGATGCAAGCGGGTTGCTCACCCTCACCGCCGAGGAGTTCAATCCGGCGTTCTACGCCTCGCTCGCCTACAACGCGCAGGCGGCCTCGGGCTACATCCCGAATCTGGGCACCGCACCCACCCAGATGTCGTCCGCGATCCTGTTTCTCGCGCCGTCGGCGGCAACGGCAAGCGGCAACGAGATCTGGATGGCGGTGACCAATCTCGACCCGCTCTATGCCGGCTCGCAGATCTACATGAGCTACGACGATGTGAGCTACCTGCCGATCGGGGTGATCTACGGGCATTCGACCTGCGGTGCCACGACGACGAGCCTCGGCCCCGCGCCCTCCGCCGCGCCCGGGGTGCTCAACACCGTCGATACCGTGGGCGTCGACCTGTCGGCAAGTCGTGGGGTGTTGACCGGCGTCAACCAGGCCACCCTCATGACCTACGGCACGCTCTCGCTGGTGGGCGACGAGTTCCTCGCCTGGCGCGATGCGACGCTCACGGCCGCATCAACCTACACGCTGGGCACCCTGCTGCGCGGCCTCTATTACAGCGCCGACCAGAACCCGGTCGCGGCGGGCGCGCGGTTCGTGCTGTGCGACCAGACGCTGTTTCGCTATCCGTACAACCCGGCCCTGCAAGGCAAGACGATCTTCTTCAAGTTCGTGGCGTTCAACGCCGGCGCGGTCGCGGTGCAGGACATCGCGCAGGTACCTGCCGTGCCCTTCACCGTCGGCGGGCAACTCTCCGTGCCGCCCGCGCCCTCGGGGCTCACCGTCGCGCAGAGCGGCAGCACGGTCGATTTCAGCTGGATCGGATCCGGCATGACCAGTGCCCGCTATGAACTGCGCTACCTGCCGCAGGGCAACGCCGTTGCATGGCGCGACGGCGTGCTGATCGCAACCTCCCTCACCCAGACCGCCTATGCCTCGTCGCAGGTGCCGCCGGGCGCCTGGACCTTTTTGCTGGCGGCGCAGGATTCGGGGGGCAATTATTCGGCGGCCTCGGTGGTGGATTTCACCGTCACGGATACGCTGACCGTGCAGGCCACGCTCGCCTGCGGGCCGCGGTGGCCGGGTACCCTGACCCACATGGTCGAGCACTGGACGGGCAAGATCATCCCGCAGGGGCAAAACCCGACGATGGATGACGGCTGGGACACCTTCGATGCGCTGGTGGCCAATCCGTACCCCGCCTGCTCGTTCACGCCGCAAGCCGTGCTCGATCTGGGATCGGTCAAGACCGTGCGCGCCTGGGGCGCGTTTGCCGGCACACTGCCCATCCCCGGCGGAGTAATGCTGCCGCAGCTCTGGATCAGCACCAGTTCCGACGGAGTGACCTATTCCGGTTTCACCCCGTGGGGCAACGGCACCGTCACCGCCCGATTCATCGAGGCCCGGGTCGTCATCGACACCGCGCAGGGCACACCGTGCCTGTCCGAATCCCACGTCACACTCGATAGCTGAGGAGAACCCATGCCCGTTGCAACGTTTTTGCAAACCGATTTCACGACGCAGGACTCGACAAACTACAAGGCGGCCATCGACGGCAGTATCAATGTCTTGGCGCGCCTGGCCGCCGCCTTCGCCCCCAGCCAGCAAGCCACGCCGAACATGACGGTGGCGGTCGGCGCAGGTACCGTGATGATGTGGGGCAATGTCGTGCCGATCGCCGCGCAAAGTACGGCCGTCATCGCAGCACCCGCCGCTAACCCGCGCATCGACCGCGTGGTGATCGATGCGGGAACCGGCGTCATCGCCACCGTGACCGGCGCGGAGTCCGCAACGCCCATGGCGCCCGCGATTCCGACAGGCTTCCTGCCCATTGCCCAGGTCTTGCTCGCACCGGGTGCGACCAGCATCACCAATGCCATGATCACCGACGAGCGCATCTGCGGCAACCTGCAGCCGGCGGGAAGCGTGCGAGTCCTGGCGCAGAACGCGGTGCCGGTTTCGTTCATCGCGGTGGCCGCCACCTTCACGGCTGCCACCTACGCGAACAACGCCGGCAACGTGCAATTGTCGAGTACGGGCGCGCACGGGCTGACCGCGACGCCGGCCGTCGGCGCGAACGTCTATATCGCGTGGGCCGGCGGCACCGGGGTGTCCGGCTTCTACAAGGTGGTGTCGGTCGATAGCGCGACCACGTTCACGGTGCAACTGCCCGATGTCGCGGGACTCGGCACACCGACCGTGACGCCGGTTGCGACCGACGTGGTGATGGCATCCATCCCGATTCCGGCAGGAATCTTGTCCGCCAACGGCTCGCTCGACTGCCAGGTGTTCTTCGACGGCACCCCGTCCGCCAACGGCAAGACGACCTCGTGGTACGTGGGCGCCACCAAAATCGACGCCAATGCCTTCACATCGAGCCCGCAGATCAGCCGCTGGTGGCTCATCGATCGGGGAGCGGTCAACAGCCAGTTGTACGCCTCGAGCGGAGGATCGCTCGTGGGCGGGTTGAGCGTGGATTTCTCGCAGAGCCAGACGCTCGCGATTCGGGCGCAGGCCGCTGCGGCCAACGAAAGCATCACCCTGGAAGGCTACGTGATCCGCGTCCAGTACTGACGCGCAACTGCAGCACCCCATTGACCGCCTCCGGGCGGTTTTTTTACGTCCATCGACAGGAGAAATCAGCATGACCGAACTCGAACAAACCCTGCAGAACCTGCGCGCCGAGATCGACAAGATCGAGTCGCCCGAATTCCGGCTGCTTGCCCACTACATCGAAGCCTTCCACCAGAAGCATTCGGCGGAGATGAACGAGATGAAACAGACCTTCCTCGCCGCCAAGTTCGGCGCGCGTGCCGTCATGTGGCTGTCGGTGGTTGGCAGCGGCATCGCCGTGATCTGGGGCGTGATCCACGGCCACGGGGTGATCAAATGAACGCCATCCTTTCGTCTCTTGGCATCCTGCACGAGCAAGCCCAGCAGACCCGGCTCATCACCCCCTACGCCGACGGCCTCTCGGCCTTCGAAGCCTTCCTGGCAAGTGGCGCCCAACCGGGGGCACGGCTTCGCACCATGATCTACGGCTGCACGCTGGCACCCTTTTTCGATGCGCTGATCGCGGCGCACACGGCGGGGTGTGAGGTGAGGGTGATCTTCGACCACACCCAGGCGGCGGGTCGCGCCGAGGCGCCGCAGATCGCGCGGCTGATGGCCGCAGGACTGGTCGATGGCGAACACTTCCTCATCGGCACCTCGCCGGTGCACCACCAGATCGTGCATCTGAAAGCCACGGTCATCCGCACGCCGGACGGCAAGGCGATGGTCGAGGACGGCTCCTGGAACTACTCGGTGAGTGCCAGCCAGCAGTTGAATGACCTGTGCTTCACCGAGTCCGACGCGCTCGCCCGGTATTACGAAGAGGCCTTCGATCGCCTGTGGGATTGGGTGAAGGCCAACGAACCGCAGTACCAGAAATCCATCCCGGAGGACGAACGATGAACCCGCCCATGACTTACAGCAAGACCGGCATCCAGCTCACCGAGCGTTTCGAGGGCTGCAGGCTCTCCGCCTATCCAGATACCGGCGGCGTGTGGACCATCGGCTACGGCCACACCCACGGGGTGCATCCCGGCATGACCTGTACCCCTGAGCAGGCGCAGATCTGGCTCGAGCAGGATACCCGGGCGGCCGCCGATGCGGTCAATCGGCTGGTGACCGCGCCTTTGAAGCAATCCGAGTTCGACGCGCTGGTGGACTTCGTCTTCAACCTGGGCGCCGGCGCCTTCGCCCGCTCGACGATGCTCAAAGACATCAACGCGGGGAATCTCGCGGCAGCGGCCATGCAGTTCCCGCTGTGGGATCACGTTGCCGGGCGGGTGCTGGCCGGGCTTCTGCACCGGCGGCTGGCCGAAGAAGCCGAGTTCAACGAGGAGAGAACCGCATGATGAAGTTGCTGAAAGACTGCTTCACCACGGCGGATGGCGAGAGTTTCGACGTCGGCCGCGTGCTGTGGGCGCAGGGCGTGATCGTGTTCCTGGGGCTCGCCATCTATTCGGTGGTCGGTCAGGGCCACCCCTTCGACATGCAGGCGTTCGGTATTGGCCTGGGAGCCACGCTCGCGGCCGGGGGGGCTGCGCTGGGCTTCAAGGCCAAGACCGAACCGGGAGGAGCCGCGTGATGTTGCCGATCCTCGACATTCTGAAATGGCTGCCTTGGCGGCTGATCGGCGCGGCTGCCCTCGCGCTCGCGGTGTTCGTAGGCGGTTACCGCTATGGCGAACAGCACGTCACGGCTCAATGGGACGCCGAGAAGGCCGCGCAAGCACAGGCGGTGGCCAAGCAAGCCGCGCAGGTCGCAGCCGTCACCACCCATCAGACCAACATCGACCAGGAGATTTCGAATGAATTTGAAACCGAGAAAGCCAGGATCGTGGCGGATCGCCGCCATCTGCTTGCCCGTGTTCCTCGGCGCGTGCGCCACCACGCCTCAAGTGGTGCCGGCGCAGTGCCCGAAGTTCCCGCCGTTGCCGCCGGAACTGATGCAGCCCCCGCCGACCCTGTACCTGCTGCCGGACAGCAAGCCAGCGCTGCCACCTGCAACCAATTAGCCGAGGATGCGGCGCAGACGACGCTGATGGTGGTGGAGTTTCAGAGGTGGTATCGGGAGCAGGCGAAGGCTTTCGGTCGGAGGGGTCAATGAATGTGGGAAGCACAAGACTATGGCATCCCTGACCGAGGATGCCCGTGTCTGCTGACACGAGCTGTTTAAGATTTCCAGGTGGAACGGCCAGCCTTTTACATTGACATTGGCCTGATGCCACCACTGAACCTACTGTTGAAGATTGCTTTTCGAATCGTCGCTTGAGGCCAGGCGTTCCTCCACCTGATCGAGAAACGCGGCGAGCTGGCCCGGCTTGCCGGCGAGATCAGACCGCCATTCGTCCATTGGCCTGGCCATCGCGAGTTCACGTGCGTCCTGCGACAACTTATCCAAATTGTTGTCCGTCATGCCGCGCTGGCGCAGGTAATATTCGCCCCATTTGCTAAAGGCCAGTATCCACAGCGAGATCGTGAGAGCGCTGTCCCACCGGGTCCAGTCCGAGGTGCTGGCCAGGGGCTGTTGCACGATCCGCTTCTGCCGATTCAGGATCGCCTGCATCGATTTCAGGCCGACCTGCTGTCGCTCGGGGCTACTATAGGCGAAAAGGAACGCGGTGATGTTGGTCATCTGCCCCTCGCGCGCAAGGTCAAACAGCCGCAATTGATCCTTTTGCTGCGGCTCCAGCATGTCGACCAGCTCCTGCACCCATATCTCGCAGGCATCATCGAACTTGGCCCGCTCGTTTTGCAACAACGGAAAGACCACATCCTGGAACAACCATAGCTCGGTCCAGGCCAGTTGCCGCATATGCCCACGCATGGAATCGACCAGACACCTCAGCTCGTCGGAAGGAATGGTCGCAGGCAGTGCCTCATGGAGCGCCGCGACCAGGCCCTTGTAAATTTCGGCCATCTTCGGATTTCCTGCCGCATGATGAACCATCCAGCCCAGGGCACGCACCCGCTCCGGGCAAGCAAAGTCGGTCACCAACTGCAGGACTGTGACGAGCCCTTCCGGTTTTTCCAGCTGCATCTCAATCGCATTCAGTCCCATCCATTGCAGCAGACCATTGCCGCTGCGAACGAGCCGGTCACGCTGTCCTTCGCTGATATCGAACTGCACTGACAGCGAAATTTCGCTGACTATCTGGCTCAAAAGTGATAGCCGCATCACGTCCTGGGCTTGAGGCTCCATTGGCACATGGGGCATCTGAGCTTCGGCGATCGCCAACAGAGCGTCTGGGGCGTACCACCACAGAAACTTGATGGCGAAGTACTCCGCCCAAGTCAGGGCTGCGTATTTTGTCGCATGGAACAATTGATGCGGGTGATAGGAGCTATGCAGCAGGGCATCGACCGGCTCCCAAAAGAGCCGATAGTCCGTCACGGCCAATTCTTTGTCCCCCTCGTCATACACACGGTTGAACGATGCTTCGACGAACCTCGCTAAAAATTCGAGGAAGTGACGCTCGGATTTGAGCTCGTGAAAGTGGTGGTCTCCGAAAGGTGAGTGTGCGAGTACCTCGCCGAGAATCTCCCAGGTCGCCGTAAAGTCCGCGAAATCGCCTACCTGCCGGTCCAGGCAATTGCACAGGCCTGCCGTCTCGGGCAGCACGAGTGAGTCCTCCTTGAGCAGGCCCAGCGCCGCCATCTGCTCCTTCAACGGATCACCACTCAAGCCTTGTAGCGACGGCTCGCCGGTCCATGCGCTCAGCACGTCGCCTGCCTGGATCTTTTGAAGGAAGCGTAGTGGCTCGTAGCGTCGCGGCACCGTCGGTGACGCCAGCGACGCCGTGGAGTCGAAGAGAAGCCGCATGGTGGTATTCTCGGTCTCACCTTCGGGCTGCGCGGCCTCTGCCTCCCGCACCAGCCCCGACTTGTATTGCTCAACCTTGAGCAGGACATCCGCAGGGATCGGAGTGACCAACAAGGGGTAGTTTTGGGCTGCTGCCTGAAACGAGTTGGAAAGGTTGAAACCTGCGACCGGTAGCCCGTCCGGTCCCATGATCAGGATGTAGCGGTCATGCAGTCGGCCTTCCTTCAGACCGTAGATGCGCAGCTTGATGCGTTTCAGTAGATGGCGGTTGTTCTGACAGTTCACCAATAGGTTGTCAATCCCGCTCGTGGTGGGCTTGTCGGGTTCACCCATCGTGTTGTCGCATTCTTTGGATGATTTGGCTAGGGATCTGAAAACGATGTAGTCGGCATTAGGGGCCGCACCGAGCAACAACAGACCCAAGCCGGCAGCATCGAAATAGGGATCGAAAATGACCATCTGGTGCTGCTGGTACTTGGCCAGCAGGGCCCTGAACCACTCCACGAATTGCAGCCGCCCCTCGCCGTCTCCCTGGCCCCAGCGCAGGAAGAACTGTCCATCCGACCTCGGCGGATAAAGCCGAGCAAATAATGTTACAAGAGCGCGGTTGGCTGGAACCCAAGGATCCGCCGCACGCCCGCCGATGCGGTTGGTGAAACCCAGATCGCCGCGATTGATAGTCAGAGCTGCCTTCATCCGTGCCGACTCGGACGGCCGAGTGGCTCTTTCCAACCAGTCGAACTTGACCGGGCTGGCCTTGTGGCCCACCACATGACCCTGAAGATTGATTTCCCGAATGTACCCGACCCGCCACCGGCAACACAGCGTGCCCTGGGTGGAATGGTCGCGATGGAAGCCGAAGATTTCCAGCTCGGTGCTGTCCGTCCTTGCTCGCAACTGGTCGCTCAGCTCGAATTTGCACTCGAACACGTCCTCCGCGTCGCGCTCTGCTGTAGCAATGCCCGAGTAGACGATTTGACCGTCGTTCGCGATGCCCAGGCGAAACTGGAAACCGCTGAAGTGAGGTACCTGCATCGGATTAAATCGAACGACAAGGGCGCGTGGAGCATCGGCCCAGCTTACGTTCAGCAATGGACGTTCCAGATCATCCAGCGTAGGAAATACCAACAGCTCGAGGTCGCCGAAGCGGGCGGTGTCAGCACCACCGAAGTCTAGTCCTGTATCTTCGTTGAGGCGCCTGATCACCGATGCGGTCAAGGCGATGTCGTAGTCCTGACCGACGCGGAACAACGCCCCCTTGTCGACCTGTGTAATCGAAGCGCTGAAGGCTCCACCACTACCATGTGGGCTGGATGGCGAGTGATGGTCATGCGCGTTGCGGTTGAGCAGATAGGCGACGGGGCGGTAGATCAGGTCATCTGCGGCGAGCGCAGTCGCTCCGAACCGTGCTCTTAACTTGTCCGAAAGTTCGAGTTTCAGGTCTTCGCTGATTTCCGAGACAGTCCGACCAGCGCTCAATTGCCGCGGGAGGTTCGCACAGTGGTCGCTTTTGACGTACAGATTGAGCCGCGCAACCTGAGCTTGGACTTGCCCAAAGGTCTGGAAGTGATCGTCGTCGCTGGAGGACCAGCGGTCGCTGGAATGGCTGTAGGGGAGCAGACGGCCGTAGATTACGCGATTTTCAATCGATTGCTCGGACTTGATTTGCAAGATCCAAAGCTGTAACGCACAGTGGCGGGCCTCCTTCGAGAACAGTCGCGTAAGCCGGCCATCGTTGAGCAGGTCATCAAGTACAGGGGCCATCGATTCCTTCTCTGTTTTTGTATTCATGACTGTCCTCAAAGAGTGGTGCGCAAAGCGACGAACTGGTTACTCGGCCCTTCCGACCGCAGAATCACGTATGCACTGTTCGACACCACGTAGGCCAGGGGCCGCGTCAGGGTGAACGGGAACAACACGGGCAGCGACTGCAGGCTGGGCACTGAAACGGGCTTGCCGGCGTAGCGCACGGCCGCCTCGATCAACCAGGCCGTGAGTTCGTCGTTGTCGATCGCGGTTGGTGCCAGCCGGATGACCCGCTTGCCTTTCTCGACCCGCTCCACGGCGCCCCAACTCGCCTGGCTCTGGATGACCATGTTGGTCATGCGCCGAGTGCCTTCGCGCTCTCCGTAGGTCTCGCTCATCCGGCGATGCACTTCGGCGGACGCGC
>JAEHJW020004401.1_pt1 | contig 46424 bp, 61 predicted proteins | sample 9271431 | NCBI WGS metagenome assembly JAEHJW02
GGGCTGGTTTCGTTGCTGGATACGCAGCAGCGCTTCCCGTCTGCTTCATGAACCGCCGGATGCCGAACGGCATGTCCGGTGGTGTGGGAGGACGGCAGGGGTGACCCTGCCTCCTACCCGATCCCGTAATCCTACTGAAGATATTAGATTGAAAATAATCGTTGCTAAATGCCTTCCAACAATGATAGTATCGTACTGCAAAGTTTCACCCTTCTAGGTCGCCCGACCTTGAGACTTTGCCTACCTCCGCTAGCTTGGTCGTAAGCACGACAAGTTCGTGAGAATTTTACCCCGATTGCTTAAGGAGCATTCGTGTGTTCAATTCTCGTGAGCGCCACTATACCGTTGCGGAGCTAGCTTCCAACTGGAACATCTCCCAAGACACCATCCGACGAATTTTTGCCGATTACCCCGGCGTCCTTGTCATCACTAAACCCAAGCGCGGAAAAAGAATCTTCCGCACCCTCCGTATACCAGAGTCCGTGGCTATCGCCGTCTACCAGAAGCTCACGCGAGGTGGACGATGAGCTACAACGACATCGAATTCACCTTCGACTTCACCCCTCTCCTGAAGACCAGGGAGCAAATCAAAGCGACCGTCCATTTTGTTGTGGGAGGCGGTTCTGATTTCCAGTTCGCGCTTTTCATCCCCTTCGTGAGCACCGAACCGGAGAAGCAAGTCATCCGACAAATCCTCTTTGCCGAAGGCGACGCTATCGCTTATCGCTGGGCGCTCCAATTCGCGTCCGCTGAAGCGGCACTCGACCTATCAGCTTACGCATCCCTTTCCCAACAACTCTCGACCATAGACTCTCCACGGTTCACTATTCGTCGCGCATTGGTCCGGCAGATCAGCCCGCTTTCCGTGCGGCTCCCAGAAAAGGAAGCACCCAAACCGCCGAAGCAAACCCGTTGCGAAGCAGAAATCGCGGACTTGAACGAGGCCGTCTCCACGCTCGACGAACTCTCGAAATGGGAAGCCAGAAGCCGGAAGCAGCATCCAGAGCTATGGGGCGATGACTTCTCTAGCGATCTCATGAAACGCAAGATAGCACATAAAAAAATGTCCCTTCTCGCGAATAGGGGGGCGGTATGAATTCGTATCACTTATGTATCGCCGATGCGCCGAAAAAAATCGCCGCGAAGAATCGCTACAATATACATATATACCGCTGTATCAATGTGCTATCGCACGTTACTGGTACGCGACCCCGCCCTCGCTCCGCCTCGGGTACCCTTCCCTATTTCCGCACTACCGCACTCCAATTGCTTATCAGCACCGGTCAGGGTACCCGATCCGTCGCAAGTGCGGCGGGGTCGCGGTACAGGAGGTAACTATGTTACATAACTGGTATTCCTATGCCACCCATTGCCATGTGCAGGGCACGTCGCAGTCCGGCAAATCGAAGTTCTCCGAGCACTGCATCCGCGAGCATATCCTCGCGGGTAACGGCGCGTGCCTTATCGACTGGCACGGCACCCTCTACCAGTCGCTTGTGCGCTATCTCGCCTACGTCCAACCGAACCGTCCTATCGTCCTCTTGAACCCTTCCGACGGCGAGTACGTCATTCCGTTCAACCCGTTCGCGCTGCCTACCGGCAGAGAGCCGTCGAGCCATGTGAACCGGCTTGCTTCCGTTCTCGTGAAGCCGTGGGGCGCGGAGAACACGAACGAGTTGCCGAACTACGAGTGGATCGTGAAGATGGTGCTCGCGTTCATGGCGGCTACGGGCGAACCCCTCCACCACGCGGCGAAGCTCTTGGAGTTCCCCAAAAAGGAATTGCGCGAGTATGCCATCTCCCGCATCGAGGACGACTACACGAAGCAGCAGTGGAAGCAGCTCCAGTACGTCCAGTCCCTTACCGAATGGAACCGGCACGTCGGTTCCACCCAGCGGCGGCTTGGCAGGTTCCTGTCATCCCGTTCCATCGTGCGATTCACCGGCCTGAAACGGCCCGGCATATCCATCGCGGAGTGTATCCGCCAAAAGGCCATCCTGCTCATCAACCTGAAGCCGTCCCATTTGCTTGACCCCGATTCGGCAAGGGTGTTCGCCGCGCTGTTGCTCTCCGAATTCCTTGACGCCGCCATAGAGAATATGGGCGACCCACAGCCGTACTTTCTGTATCTCGACGAGTGCCAGAATTATCTTACGACGGACGCCGCACAGATACTCGACCAGGTATTGAAAAGCGGCCTACGGCTCACGCTGCTCCACCACCATCTCGGGCAGTTCCATGACAACATGCCGCTCAAAGGGTCAATCGACACAAACGCAAAGCTGAAGGTGGTGTTTGCCGGACTGCCGCTTGACGAGGCGAAATGGATGGCGGAGGAGTTCTTCCTATCGGAAGCGAACGAGCGGTTGTGCAAGGAGGTCAGGTATCGGTATCGGACGGAACACGTCGAGATGCCGTATGAGGTAGAGACAGAATCGGAGAATGGCACATCGAGCAGCGGCTTCGTGGGAGAGGTAGAAACCGGAAGCTGGGGACGTTCTTCGGGACGCTCCGTGCAACGCGGTACGCGGTTCGTTCCCGTCGAGCACAAGGAACGCGACGGCCAGGAGGACTACGGACGCGATGAGAAGATTGCGAAACTTGCCGCGCGGTTCGCATCGCTCAAGCGCGGTGAGTGCTATGTGAAAACGCCCGATGATGTGTACCGGTATACGGTGCCGTGGGTAGAGGACTACTTGCTGAATCCAGCCACTTTCCTACAATATAAGCAATCCCTCCATCGCAATGCCCTCACCCCAACCGAAGCAGATCAACTCCTCAAGGACGAGGAACGTAAGTTCCTTGAGCGGAGTAAGGAATATGAGTCCACTGGCGGCAGACCAAAAAAGAAACCGGCGGCTTTACACCCGCAGCGGTGACTTCCCGATCCTCTCGCAGGTGGCGAAGCACCAGTTCGTCACGGTGGAGATGGTGGCGGAAGACCTGCAACGGAACATCATCAGCGTGCGCCGGAGGATGCTCGCGCTCTACCAGGCGGGGATATTGAACCGGGCGCGCAGGGATAAGCTCGCCCCGTTCGTCTATTTTCTTTCCGAGAAAGGCTCCGCTATCGCGGTGGGCCATGGCAGTCTGTTTGAACCCCGATGGATAAAGTCAAAGTCATCGCTGCTCATCCCGCACGACCTTGAGATCACGATGTTCCACCGCGCGCTCGAAAAGGGGCTGCATAACGAGGGGCACTTCATCGGCCAGTGGGAACAGTGGCGTGGAGCATTACGGCAGGAAGTGGAAACTAACAAGGGCGTGGAATCCCTCATCCCGGACGGACAGTTCGTGATCGACGACCGCGCGGCGTTCTACTTAGAAATTGTGAAGTCATACGAGAGCGAATACGAGAATGGCGAATCGAACATCGAGCATAAGATTTTCCTCTACAATGAGTATTGGAAAGCATCCCGCGAACCGTTCCACGTCTGTTTCGTGATGCCGACGAAGCCCCGCGTCGCGCATTTCCTTTCAAAGATCGAGGAGCGGTTCCCGTACCGGCGCTTTTGGTTCACCGATGAGGAGTCCTATCATGCGAAGGTCACGGGCGGGATATGGTGGACGCCCCGCGACTTCAGGGACACTACACATTCTCTTTTGGACCAGATGACCTATGATTAAGTGAATCGCAGCGATGAGCTGCGGGTAATCGTGCTTCCTCGCCGTGCCCCCGACGCGTATATCGCGGCAGTACCGGAGGACGGCGGCGAGCACAATTGCATCGGTATTCCGATAGGGGGTCGGGGCGGACTGTAAATCCGTTGAGGAAAACCTCTCCGCTGGTTCAACTCCAGCTCGATGCACATGCACATTTCGCTTGGCTCATCTCAAGGCAGATTTACACGGCACGACTACGGCGTTGACCTTGCGGGTCGCGTGTTCCTCACGGGACAGTCCGGCACCGGCAAATCAACGCTGATGCGCAATGCCTTCATCCAAATCATCCAGGCAAAGCCGAAGCACGGGGCTTTGTTCGTGGACTTCCACGGCAACACGGCGGCTGATATTTTGGGCTACATCCCCCGCAGCCGGATGCGGGACGTTATATACATCGACCCGTTTGCCGAACGGCCTGTCAGCCTGAACACGCTCCACTACGCGAACGAGGAAGAGAAGGAGATAAAGATTCAGTCCTTCCTTTCGATGCTGAAATCCATCCATCGCGACCGCTGGGGCGACGAAACCGAACGCATCATCATGGGCGCGCTCGACGCCGTGACGGAGTATTTCGAGCGTCCAAACCCGCTCGCCATCTACCTTTTCATTGCCCGCAATTCATTCCGCAAAGAGGTGCTCGCGCACTGCAAGAATCCCACGCTTGCCGACTTCAAGGAACAGTACGAGGAGAAGCTCAAGGCATCGGAACAGATGTCCAAGTTCTCCCCACCGCTCAACAAAACCGACGAGTTCATCCGGCCCGTACTCCGCGTCCTCTTAGGCCAGGAGAGCACCATCGACTTCCTTGAAGCGATGAACAGCGGCGCGATCATCATTTGCAATTTGAACAAGGGCAAGCTGGGCGCGGAAGTGGCGGCGCTCATCGGTTCAATGATCCTCTCCGAGCTGTGGAACGCGGCGCTCCGGCGGGACACGAACACCGACAATACCGAGTTCTACATGTTCGTGGACGAGGCGCAGAACTGCTTGCACGGCATCGACCTCGAATCCTTGCTCTCCGAATCGCGCAAGTACCAGCTCTTCCCGTTCTTCGCCACCCAATACCTTGCGAAGATTCCGAACATCGAAGCCGCGTTCGGCAACTACTCGACGTGGCTCACGTACCGCATGGGCGGCACGGACGCGGAACTGCTCGCCAAGGAGTTCCACGACGAGGAGCTGGCACGCCAAATAGTGAACCTTCCCAACTACCGCTTCTATGCGCGAACGATCCGCGACAACTCGCCTGAAATATCGGATGAGGTGACGGCCCGGAAGAAGGTCAAGAAGCTCGGCGATGAACCACCGCGCGGGGCGGTCATCGCGGAGAGCACCCAGCACTGGGGCACCGACCGGAAAGCGGTCGAAGCGAAGGTACAGAAGTTCCTCTCATCGGTAGGCTCGCCTCGTCCTTCGCGGCGCACTCGCTAAGAAGCGAGTTTCCGCTACAGGACTTCTGCTTGCCCTGTTATTCCCACCCGACCACCCGCAGAGCAGAGTGCTTCACATGCCTCTGCATTGTATGGGGCAACCCCTGTGCCTCAAGAAACTACGACCCTATGCCGCCGTCGCTCACGCGCCGAGCGGCCTTTTAGACGTTCCTTCTTGACCCACAGGGAACCTGCCCCATACCTCAATGACCAGCAGTGAATCACACTGCACAAAGGTCGAAAACTAAATACAAAATCAGATGAAGATTTTTTGGATCACGCTTGAGGAGACGATTCGCAACGTCGCCGAAGTGGAGGTCATGGCCGAGGACGAGCCTAGTGCGCGGAAAATTGCGCTCGAATCCGCAGACGCGGACTTCGAAGAAGCAACCCGCCACACCGTCATTTACAAGGTCGAAGAGCTGATTGATTACGACCACGAGGAATGACAATCCTACAAACTATCGGTCAAGGCACGTGTGAGGTATGCGGCAAGACGGTAAACGTGGTCTGGGGCAAGTGTCAATGCGAGCCGGAATGCGAACTTGAGACCACGATTTGCGGTGAGTGCGGCTGTGGCATGACGCCGGATTGACGACAAAAGCCCCGCTTGCTTGTGCACAGGCGGGGCTTGCCGTAACCCGTAGATATGCTTTAGTTAGAGTGTCCCAAGTAAAAAACTAATCTATCAAACAAATGACAACGGATGGCTTGTTTAGCAGCCGAACAGATGAATGGGCTACGCCCCAGAGTATGTACGACGAATTGGATACGGAGTTCAAGTTCGATTTAGACCCCTGTGCTACGGATGAGAATCACAAGTGCCGAAATTGGTTTACCAAAGCTGATAACGGTTTGCTTCAAGACTGGAAAGGAAAAGTTTTCATGAATCCTCCATATGGTCGAGAAATTGGTCAATGGATGAAAAAGGCGTTTGAAGAAGTGGCTAATGGCAACGCTGAAGTAGTCGTTTCTCTTGTCCCTGCCCGCACCGACACAGCATGGTGGCACAACTTTTCCATGAAGGGCGACATTCGTTTCCTGCGTGGACGGCTAAAGTTCGGCGATGCAAAATCGTCGGCCCCATTCCCTAGTGCCATCATTATCTTCAAAGGAGCGACGAGCGGCATGAGGTAACACAACGAAGCCCCCTTCGACGGGGCTTTTTTGTTGCTCGCTATCTCTTTTAGTGCCAATGGTATATTTAGTGCCAATGGGAGCCGATACCACCAAGCGCATCGTAAACGTGTTTGCCGTGTTCGTTGGCGTTCTCCTGCTTGTGTGGTTTTTTGTATGGGCGTGCAATAGTCCTAAAGTGGCCGCCCCGCTCCCAGCAGCCCCAACCAGCGTGATTCAGCAGCAACCCCTTCCTGCGATAAAACCGCCACCACCGCCCCCGCCGAAACCGGTGCACTTTACCGCTCCGACTTCCGGCGCGGACAGCGAGTTCACCATGATGATGGGGAATTGCGAGCGCTTGAGCGACCGCATTGAGTGCAGCGGGATGATAAAGAACACTACCGACGCACCGTCCCTTGTCTATCTCATGGACAGTACCGCCGTGGACGACGAGGGCCGTTCGTTCTTTCTCGGCTCATTTCTCGGCTCAAACATCCGATTTGATCAGGGAACGATGGAGAAGCTGATGCCGAACGTCAACACCCGCTTCATCGTAGATGTGCCCGATGCTCATGAGAATGTGAAGGCGGTGAATCTTCAGATCAATACGCAGTGGGGCGAAGGCGAGCGGCCAGGGCACGTGATCTTTGAAAACATACCCGTGCAATAAAAAGCCCCTATCCGAAGATAGGAGCTAAGAGTTTTTGCAGTTCTTCCGAAGAAAGCGAATCCGGCTGTTTGCCGTCCGGCAGGTTCACCGAGCGGACAAAGTGCGTTGCCGCAAGCCGTGGCAGAATCTCCGCCTGTGCCTCACGACCAGGGCCGTCAGGGTCGAGCATGAGGACGATGCTCTTGAAGCGTGCAAGCAGTTTCTCTTGCGCCTCCGAGAGCCTGCGGCCCATCAGCGCCACGACGTTCGGGAAACCGGCTTGGGCGATCTTCATCGTGCCAAAGAATCCTTCCACGAGAATTGCCGTATCTCCCGTTACCCGATGCAGGTTGAAAAGTTCGAGCGTCTTGTGGAAGCCCGAAGGAAAGTGGTACTTGTCCTTCAGTTCCGGGTCGAGCGACCGCCCCACATACGCCACCAGCTCACCCGTTTGGTTGCGGATGGGTATGACGATGCGGTACGGGTCTTTGATGACGCTTGATTTGCCGGAGTAGAAGCCTACCCCGAACGCCTGTGCCGTTTCCGGTTTGATGCCACGCTTCTTGAGATAGTCGTGCGCGTGGTCTATGTCCTTGAAGCCTGTTTGAAACTTCAAGGGAACATTCGCAATGGGAGCCTCCGCTTTTTGTGGCTCCGGCTTCGGTTGAGGTGCGGGTTTTGGAGCGCTTCCGTTTGAACTTCCGTTCACATGGAAATCGTCCATGAGTGCTTTTGCCGCGCTGTAGTAATCGGAGTGTGAGCCGAGCCAGTACGCGAGCGTGATGACATCGCCGCCGCTTTTATTGCCCCGATTCTTCTTACAGGAATCGGAGTGGCACAGCCAATAATTCTTCGATACGTTGAGGGCGAACGATGACTTGCTTTCCTTTGACTCGTGGGAGCGCAGTTTGCATTCGCCGTGCATCCACTCGCCGTCGCCATTCGGTTTCAGCTCGATGCCATAGCGCCGAGCCACGTCAAGGACAGGTACCTCGCGCTTGATCTGCGCGAAGGGCAGCTTAGGGCGATCCATAGGAACACCTCTCTTTCAATGGAATAGGATTTTTAGGAATCAGGTAAGCGAAGAAGATTCGCGGATAACGCAGGAATCGCAGGAATGGAAAAGCCTCCGCATACAACGGAGGCTTTTAGGTTGATAGTGCGTCTATTTCGGTCAGGCTTGCGCTTCGAACGATGTGTCTTCCTCTTCCGTGTTCTCGACGAGCACGAGCTTCGTGTGCGGCGCGAGTACGAGTGGAAGGCCGATATTGATTTCGATGCCGACGCTGTTGGACTCTCCGTTCTTCCAAGCTGCCCCGACGCGAAACCACGTCTTGCGACCCTTCCCGTTGTCTTCAACAAACATCACGCGGTAATCAGGTTTACGTCCTGCCATATTTCCTCCACAGCGACCTTTTGTATTTCAGGGCGCTGTGATTAGGTATTTGTCTGACACCACTTTCTTGCCGATCCATTTAGATTTGCCTACCTTCTTACCGGGGAAGAGATAAATCTTCTCGATCTCTTCCTTTTCGTCTAAACAGATGAAAACATACGAGTCAGCTTTGAACGCATTAGGGCGGAAGCTCCAGCCCTTCTTATCCTTGCGATAAGTGCGGGTTTTTACCTCAATCGTCTTACCGTTCGCAAACACGTCATAGTTTCTGTCAGTGCTCATTCTTCCACCGAGTAGAAGAGCAGCTAACATTTCATATCGCCTTCCCATAGGAATGAATCCAGCTAGCGGTCTAATTCGTTTAGAAGCTCGTGTGCGACGCATATAGTCGCGATGGTAATGGGGATGTTTATCAAGCCACGCTTTTGCCCAGATCTTTTGTTTTGCCTTTCTCTCTTCTACTGAAATGGGTGTTGCCATATATATAATCATAGCGCTCCGAAATAATTTATCAAGGTTACTACCTATAGCATAGGAAACCCACAGGCACCGTCAAGCGGTTATCCCCACCTTGCGGTTACGCGTAGATGTGCTTTGATTAGGGGAATGAATTACGAATTAGCGAAACAACTTTGGGAAGGTGGCTATCCATTCAAGAGGAGGGGAGATGCTGTTCAATTTATGTGCGCTTGCACAAAAGATGTTTGTGAAGGCCCATTGGGTAGAGAGTTTAGGTTTGAGGGGAATCTCTATCCAGAACCTACCCTCTCCGAGCTTATCGAAGCGTGTGGGGATAGATTTATTGGAGTTTATAAAGCAGAGCATTCACAAGGTTGGAATGCGGGTGCAACGGGGAATGATGCCGATAAAACTGCTCCGTCGGAATATGGTTCAATCCCCGAAGAATCCGTTGCTAAACTCTGGCTCGCTCTTCACAAATAAATGGCATCTCTTTCGTACTACACCAATAAGTTCGGCAAGCGCGCCGGACGCAAAGCCTACAACGCATACCACAGGGAATATAAGAAGAAGAATCGCGCAAGGATCAATGCAGAACGCAGAGCGCGGCGTCGGGGCGCACCACTAAAGCATCCGTATCCTAAACACATTGGTCCCTGTAGTGAGTGTGGGAAAGTGCGTAAACTCAATACAAAGAATCATTGTGACAATTGCTATAGGCGTAATCTAGGCATCACTACACCTTATCGATTCGCATTGGTGCGCGCGAAGCGACTCATCAAATGTTTCCAGTGCAACGAAAGACGAATGCGGATGTTGGATGTCCACCATGTTGACGGAAACCATTCAAATAACTCGCTCGACAATCTCGTATATGCTTGCCCAAATCACCATAGAATGGCTCATTTAGGGCTGCTTTTAGTCGCCTGACTTATCCCCACTCGGGTTGCTTGACGTAACCCGCACACTTGCTATTGTTATTACAGATGGTTGATAGGCGGTTCGGAGCGGTGTATTCCCCCTCCAACGTTTCTCATACCTGAAGTACCAGCCGCCGATCCCATCTAAAAGGTCGAACACAAACCATAACTAATCACAATAACAAATGAACACAAACCCAGCTTTCATCTTGATAACTATTTTGCAGTTGCTTCACGCATTGGCGAGCAGCACTTCGCAGTATCCCGCCGCAACTTATATGCCCGTACCGAGCGATAACGTGACGGTATCCGGCATGGAGAACGATGCGGCAATCATCTTCCACAATGAGCAGTTCGATCCGACCTACATCAAACCGGCTGATCCGAGAGGTATCGTCGTCCCGACGACTACCACTCCCGTGGCAACGACGACCCGCTTATTCCTGCCCGTAGGTTCTACGTATCGCATCTGCCCCGCATATCCGAATGGCGGCGCGCCGGAAAACGTCCAGTGCTAAAAGGTCGAACACACACCAATAACAATCACATCATGAACGACACCGAGTTAATAGCGCACGAGATCGGGTACTTCATAAAGCCCCGCAACAAGCGCAAAGAGTTGGCAGAAGCAATCATCGGCGCGGTGGCAATCGTCGCGTTCGTAGCAGTTCTCATTTGGTTCAGCACTTTATAGACCCGCTCCGTGAACGGGCGAGCATATGAGATTGATGAGTTCTACCGAGCAGGTCTACTCAAAAACCGTCAGGGCAATTTCATAAGTTCCCCGTTCAAGATAAATAAACCTAACATCACAAACACCATGTACACACAAGACGACATCATGGAGCTTTTCGCGGATGATCAGATGAAGCACGCCGAGGCCCCGTCAAGCGAAGAAATGGACGAGATGTACGACGCTATGGTCGGTAGCGCATCGGAGGAATATCAGAACGCGCACTAATGACCACACAACAGGAAATCAATGAAGCAAACAGGAAGTCAGCACTTGAACAAGTAGCGCAGGACGAGCGCAACGAGGAACTCAAGGCGGACATGAGTGCGGTCGCTTTCGTGAATGGTCATTCCCCGCGCCACAAGTTCACCTTTATCGGCGACATAGACCGAAGAGCGGAGGCGCTTCAGGAGATAGAGCGGGAGAATGTCGAAGCTTCCCGCTGGACGGATCATCAAGAATAACTAAACGATCAATGCAAGAAATATCCTATCCGGTCATTCCGAGGACATGTAGCAATCAAGACCATTGGCAGAACATTCTCGTAGAGGGCAAGTGCTGGACGTGCGAGAAGGAGCTTGCGCCAGCACCGAAAGGTCGAACAAATGCAGTAGTGGAAACAGACAGGGGCGCGTCGAACGCCTCACAGAAATAAACAGTAACTTTTTTGAAACATGAGCACAGTAGCAAAGCAGTTGGCAGAGAGGGCGCGCGAGAAGGGCGCTATAGCGGACAAGAACCAGTTTTTTAGCGTAACGGACAGGAAAAAAGTTGAAGTGGACGGCGCAATGGTGGAGATCGATGTTCCGAACGGCCAGCATCGGGTAAAAATCGTTTCCCAGAAGATCGGCAAGGGAAAGAGTTACAACGGCACCGAGCAGGACATGCTCATCATGGTTATTACCGATAACGGCGTGCAAAAGACATGGGACATGCCCATCAAGAACGAGGACGGCAATCTGTACTACCTCATCGAGGACTTGGAGGACATCGAGATCGGCGAGGAGTTCCTTGTGGAGGCGTTCAAGCTGAAGAACGGCAAGTACGGCAAGCGGATCACAAAGGTCGCAGGTCAGAGGAGCCTTGAGAGCATCCCCGTAATTCAACTCGATGAGCAAGATAGTGAAGGAGATCGTCCAAGCCTGGGAGAGGGAGAGGATATTTCGCCGGACGACCTATCCTTCTAAGGAAGGCTCATCGCTCACCTACACGACGACGATCTTTTGGGGCGGCACGCGGAACCATCCGAACATTACCTGTACCTGCCCCAAGTTCACGTTCTCATCGCAGTCGTGCAGGCATTGCGATGAGGCGTGGGAGGAATTGAGCGAGTTCACGAAGCAGGACATCATCCACCACTACGAGATCGTCGCAAAGCCGTGGTATCGCCCGAAACAACAACCATGAACAACGTACAGGACACATCAATCGAAGCATGGCACTTCATGCAGGACAAGTTGGGCTACGCACAGAAGCAGGTTCTCGCGGCGATCAGCCAGTATCCCAACTCAACGAATTGCGAGCTGGCGCACATCCTCGATTGGCCCGTGAACCGCGTTACGCCACGTGTCAATGAACTTCGAGCAAAGACCAAAGAGCGACCGTTCGCCCTCGTAGAGGATGGTGGCAAGCGCAAGGACAGGATAACGGGCAACACCGCCCATGTGTGGCACATGAAGCCGCCGATAGAACTACCGCCCGCGAGAGAGGAGAAGCCGCAAATTAAATCACCCCTGTTCCAATGACCCAATACACAACAAAAGATGCCCAAAACCTAGAACTCATCCGTCAAAAGTGCATCGAGGCGAACCCAGAGATTGTGGCAGAAGAGCAGATTGCCATAGCTTACATTTGGACAACAAAAGGAGAATGGGTTGAGTCTGTTCCGTTGCAGGTTGGGAATATTCCCAACGAATTAGATTGTCCTTTCTGTAAGGGATTGACTAGCGGAAAATGTGGCGTGCATGGAACCGCTATAGCGAAACGAAGTGCTATGCGTCCCATCCGCTTGGCTGATGTATTGCTGGCGTTCGGCGAAAGAGTTCATAACGACGATAGGATAGACGACCTCATTAAAGGCACGACATATTCTTGGAACCTTCGCAAAGACAACCTCAATGAGCAAAGCGAGCAGACAATAAACTTTCTCGCCAGTCTCTTGTGATGAACCTCTAATCCGTTGGAGGAAAAGAGAAACCTATCGTTGCTTTCTTCGTGTTCGACTCACTCTTTGTTATTTTGCAGGTAAGCTGTAGAGCAGAACTACTAGAAATCAGGCATGTAGGCACGTTATGATCGTCAACCCCATGGGCGAGCACCACCATACTCGACGTGAACTGGAGACTTCCCACACGCATCCGGCCATCCGCCGTCTCACAGTAGACATTCAGAACCTCATCGGGCTTCAGATTTTCTTCGATGCCCCGAATCTTCTCTACAACCGAATCAGTATAACTTTCCGACATCGAGCGCATCTTTATCTGAGGCATATCGAAATGGGCCACGCTGCTCTCCTTGGCGTTGAATGACACCCTCATTGTACGATTAAGCAAAATACACCGCATCACAATTCATGTACCACCCCAAGGAAGTCAAAGAAGCAGATGTGCAGGCCGCAATTCTCGAATGGCTCGCATGGAAGCACATCTTCCACTACCGTAACAACTCCGGCGCGTTCGTCTTTCCTGAAACCGCAACGCATAAGCGCAGGTTCTTCAAAGCCGGTGTCGTGGGCGCGCCGGACATCGTGTGCGTCGTCAAAGGCCAGTACGTGGGGATCGAGTGCAAAGCGCCGAATGGCAAGCAGAGCCATAACCAGAAAGAGTTCCAGCGACAGCTAGAGGCGGCGGGTGGACGCTACATACTGGCATACAGCCTTGACGACGTGATGGGCATACTGTGAGGGCCATCATAGCGAATAGGAAAAGTATTTGCTTTCTCCATAGTCGTATAAGGAAATATTTCTTCCATTCACATCGCCGCTATAGTGGCGGCTGGACCCATAATCGTATCCCTCAAATTTGTTGCCCTTGATCGTAAGCGAAACATGGCTACTTTCTCCGTAGTGATACAGAGAGAGTTCGGGACTGCCATCCCCGCCAAAATGACAGCTATTCTGGTAGTCATAGACATCAACGTGACCATTCCTCACCGTTCCATCCACCGACCGATACTTGCTTTCTGAATAGTCGTAGATCGCCGATGCGGTTGAACCCGATATGAGCCGCCCTGCCACATACGCGACCACTGCTCGTACATGCGTCTTCACTCGACATCTCCTCTGTGCATTGACTGATTCCAGAAATATCGTACGCTTAAATCAAGTCCTTCCCGCAACAAACAATCCCTTCATCATTCATGGACGACGACCAAGAGCTTGAACCGGAACACGTGGTCAAGCATCGCGCGCACAAAGGTCAGTGCGGCTGTGCGGCCCACGCGCAGGGCGTATGCCTCCGATGCGGTCATCTCTTTTTCGTCCACGGCAAGGACGGCTGCATGTATTCCGTGAACCGGTTCGACGGTACGCAGACCTGTAATTGTCCACAGGCACGACCCTTGCAACCGCACGCAGTTCCCTTAAACTTAAAGTAACCCACCACAACCAATGATTAGAACCTTTGCAAAGTGGCGCGCAAAGCGCCAGTACGTCTGGAAGTTAGAGCTAGAAGCAGCCACGCAGGACATCAACGCCCAGCTCGCGACGAACCGCGCCAAAGAAAAGCGCGCGTTCATCGAGCAGTTGAACCGCGAGGCCGATGACATCGAAGCGAACATCGCAAAGGAAGAAGCGACCGACGAGTACAAGGCGCTCACGGGCCAGGACAAGTACGAAGCCGATAAGGAAAAGCACGATGCGAAAACCATCGCCAAGCAGAAGCGCAAGCAAGCCGAGGACGAGGCAAACAACGTGTCCGAAGGCGAAAAGACCGCGCAATTCTTCCGGAGCAACGCGCAGAACAGCAGAATCGTCGCCGATAAAATCCGACATCTCTAAAAGGAATGGCAACGCCCAAGAAGAAGCCCGCGAAGATCGTCCAGATATGCACGACGCATGATGGACGCATCGCATCGTTGCTGTACGACGATGGCCGCGTGTTCGTCCGCGTCTATCCGACCGAAGCGTATGACAACGCCGCCGCGCAAGGCTATTGGGCAGAGCTTACCTATCCCGACACAAAGGTCGCAAAGCAATAAAACATTATCATGCCAGAACAAAATAACGTACAGGCAACCGAGGATGGTGGAGTAAAACCCGTCGCACAGCCGGGAGGCGAGCAGGTTGAAGAAACGACCAGCACCGAGACGACTGCCGTAGAGTCCACTGAAAGCGAAAGCGGGACGGAAGCCGAGACAGCATCGACGGAATCAACCGACGAACAGTCAGGAGATACGAGCGAGGCATCCGGCGAAACTTCCGAAGCAGGTAGCGAAGGCGAAGCAGCAGCGTAGTCAAACAAGTGGCCGGGAACGCCAAACGGTAACGCGGCGAGGGCGAATTGGCAGATCGGGGTTTCTCATACTTCCCCTGTATATCAACGAGTCCTGTGTAACCGCCCCATCTGTCGGGCATCAGGGGCTTCCCGGCCCACTCCATAATTTTCACCCATGAGCAGACAAGTACGCAGGAGCGCGATAGAACGCGCCGCAGAGGAATTGCAGGCAGAGCATCAAGGAACGGTCATACAGGACGGCATAGCGTCATTCCTTGACGGCAGTATCGCGATAGACTTCGCCGCACGCCTCATCTACTGCAAGGAGCTGGGCGTCATCGAGATCATCGACCAGTTCACACCAAAGCAGGAGATTATGGGTAAGGTTAAGAGCCTCATCGAGAGAGTGCATCAAACCGAGACACAATTTTCATAATGATCGACCACTACACCATAAAATTCGGTCCGGCAGTCAGCCAGAAGGAGCTTGAGAAGGCTTTGCACGAGGACGGCGACCTATCGAAAGCGCACCATCTGAAGGCAAGGATAGAACTGATCGGAGAAGCAGAGGACATAAAGAAGCTGTCGGAGCTTTTGAAACAGCTATCGAAACATGGACCTCAAGGAGATTTATAAAGCAGAGCGGAACACGCGCAGAGAGGATTACATCCATCGTGCTCTCGTTGCCCTCGACATATTCATAAACGTCCTTACTGGCGGCAACGAAGACGAAACAATAAGCTCCCGCGTCCGGCGCGTTTCTGACGCTCATAAGGGCTTTTCATGGAATCCGGGAGTATGGATCGCTAAAGCGTTGAATATAGCCTTGAACTTCGTACAGCGCGATCACGGACAGCACGCGGAAGCAGGCGATTTAGAACGAGCGGAACAGATAGAGCATATCGAGGACAGGGCGCTTGATATTTGAAGGCATCAGTAGGCCGTTTTGCTTTGTGCTCTTGTTATTTTTCGACGCGGCGGTAAAGTGAGAGAAACCACCGCTTGATACCATGCCCGCTTTATCCACAAAGACCAAACATTACTACCGCGAACGCATAAGAAGCCTCATCGTTCAGAACCCGATGATAAGCGGCGAAGGCATACGCCAACGCCTACAGCAAGACGGCTTGACGCTCGACCGCCATTACATCAGAAAGCTCTTAGGCGAGATCCAAGCGGAGCGCATAAAGCGTGCTGATACATGGACGCTTAACATGGCGCTTGCCTCATTCCAGGACGCGATGGCCGAGATTGCACGCGTCGGCTGGGAAATAGCGAACGACAAGTTTGCGCCAGGACGCGACCGTGCGGCAGCCTTGCGCGAAGTGCGCGAGGCATACAACGCCGTGTTCGAGAAGCTGTTCGATGCCGGAGTGTTCGAGCGCAAGCTGGGCACGATAGACGCGACCATCCGCAATACGCCATTGTCCGACGACAAGAAACAGGCGATAGAAGCCGTATTCACGAACTGGGGCTTGTTACCGGCCCCGAAGGAGGATGCAACACCCAACACCGACAATCCTTCCTAGCCTTCCCTTCGACACGTTCGAAGCACGTAAGGAGAGCAGAAAACATCTGCTCGGCTTTTCGCTGGTATACCTTACCGGCTACTTCACCGATCCGCCCGCCGCGTTCCATCCCCAGCTTATCCACGCGCTTGAAGACGAAAAGCTCCGTCGCCTGCTCATCATCGGCTTTCGCGGTTCCGGCAAAAGCACGTTCGGAAGCTTGGCACTTCCCTTATGGGCGGCGCTAGAGCATCCCCACAAGTTCCCGTTCATCATCCTCATTGCCGATTCATCCCGCCAGGCAACGCTCAACATCAGCGCCATCAAGCACGAGCTGGAAACAAACACGCTCATCAAGCAGGACTACGGCGAGATAAAGGGCAATGTCATCGAGGACTTTGCTTTGAAAGGCGAAGGCGAGGAATGGCAGAAGCAGAACATCGTGCTATCGAACGGTGTCCGCATCCTTGCCCGTTCGCGCGGCCAGAAGGTGCGCGGCTTACGCCATCTCCAGTACCGCCCGAAGCTTGTCGTCGTGGACGACCCCGAGGACGGCGAATGGGTACGCACAAAGGAGAACCGCGACAAAACCGACCGCTGGCTGCATAGCGAGGTCATGCCAGGACTCGACGCGCGCAAAGGCAAGTTGGTAGTCATCGGCAACCTGCTCCACATGGATGCTCTGCTTTCACGGCTTAAATCCCCAGGCACAGGATTCAAATGCCTTGAGTTTCCGCTCATCGACGACAAAGGCGTATGCACATGGCCCGCGATGTATCCCACGGAGCAATCGCTCAAGGACCGCGAGCGCGACATGGGCGCAATCCCGTGGCAACGGGAGATGTTGCTGAAGATCGTGCCCGAAGAAGACCAGATCATCACGCCAGAGGATATTCACTACTACGATGAAAAGCCCACCGGCCAGCTTGCGGCGATCAAAGGCCACGGCATCGACCTTGCCATCTCGCAAAAGGAGAATGCGGACTATACGACCATCGTGAGCGGCGAAGTGTTCTACCTCGAAAGCGCGCCGAAGATTTTCATTAGTCCGAACCCGTACAACGAGCACGTCACCTTCCATAACTTTTTGCAGAAAGTACGGGGCATACCGGGCGAGCTGAAAGGCGCGAACATTTTCTTTGTGGAGGACGTGGCGTACCAGAAAGCGGCGATTCAGGAAATGGAGCGCATGATGATTCCCGTCGTGCCGATGAAGCCGCAGGGCGATAAGCGCGCGCGGTTGCAGGTCGTCGCGCCGTACATCAAGAACGGCACAGTGCTATTCCCACGGAGCGGTTGCGAGGAACTGCTCGGGCAAATGTTCAATCTCGGCGTGGAGTCGCACGATGACTTGAACGACGCGCTTGTATACCTATTGCAAGGGTTGGCGAATCAGGGCTTGGAGCTGCCGAAGATTCATTGGATTGAGGTGTAGTTATCCCCTTTACGATTTCTACTGAATTGCTACAGTGTGAGTAATCCCCCCTGCAATGCAAGACCTCAAAGCTGTCCAAGCGCGAGAAATTGATAAAGCTACCATCACCGAAGCGGAAACGCTTGTGGTGAACGGCGAGATGGTGAATAAAGCAGAAGCACCGGCGATGCAAGCGGGCGATTTCTATTTCCGTCCAAACGTCGTGGCAACGAATGGCAGCGAGCCGACCGGATTTTTCAAAAGGCTTGTGTGGAAGCTCAAAGGCAGCCCCGTCATAAAGCGGGAACGCATCGTCTACACCGTCGTCATAAGCTGTCCGTTCTGCGGCTTGGCTTTCATGACGGGATTCTCCCACCACATCGTATCGAAAAACCCGCTTACTATTACCGAACCAATCGCCTGTCCCTATTCCTCGCAAGACCCTGCGAAAGCGCATTCATTCCTCATCAAGGACGGAAAAATAATCGCCGCATAAATGACTAAGAAATCCACTAAAACAATTCCCGCCCAATTTGGCGTTGGTATGCCCGCTACCGAGTGGCTTGATGAGTTTGGTTCGATGGTTTGGTCAGCGTTCGGTACACCACCGTATCTTGTCGGTTCCGCATTGACTGGAAAAAAGGGGCAATGGCGCGATGTCGATGTCCGGCTGATTTTGTCGGATGACGAATGGAAGCAATGGGGATTCGGCGACCCAGACCGACCCAACGACAAGTGGCGCGCACACATCATGGCATTTGCTGAACTCGGGAAACGGATGACGGGTCTGCCGATTGACTTTCAAATTCAGCAACGAACTCATGCCAACAAGAAATTCAATGGCGCAAGATCGGCGCTTGGTTTAGTTCCTCTTCGCTATAACAATGCCTAACCGCTTCATCCCCACATCCTTAACAGCCAAAAACAAACCGAGCTGGCCCGTGCGCCAGTTCCGTAAGCTTGTCACGCGCATTGACCCCGAGCTGTACGAGCAGGGGCAGAACATCACGTTCGACCGCTACGGCATCCGCAAGGGCATAGGCGGTAAGTTCGGGGACTTCGACACGAACGCCAATTCAATGGCGATCTATCGCCCTGGCGCGGGAAGCACCATCGACCCTGAAAAGGCGATGGCAAACAATACCGGCTTTGTGTACGCCGGAACGAACGCGATAGCCCGCGAGATCATGAACATCGACTGGCGGCTGTTCCAAGTGAACGGCAAGGATCACAAGGAATTGTCCGACCACGAACTGCTCGACCTGTTGGACGGCGTGAATCCCGACATGACCGGCCCGGAATTGAAGTACATGCTTTCCACGCACCTTGACCTTGTGGGCAACTCGTATTGGTACTTGGAAGGCGTGAATAATGATACCGATAAGCCTACGGCTATCTATCCGCTCGACCCATCGAAAGTAAAAGTGCAGGTGGACACGAGCACGTTCCCATTCCAGGTCAAGGGCTACGCGATGAAGATGGAAACGGCGACAAAGGTGTTCAAGCCGTATGAGATCGTCCACTTCCGTCTGCCGAACCCGTCCGACCCGTTTAACGGCATCGGCGTCGTGCAAGCGGCGGCGGATTACATCGACAACGACAACTATATGCAGGAGTTCAACCGCAAGTTTTTCAAGAACGGCGCTCGCCCGGCAGGATTCCTTGAAACGGACTTCGTAGCGGACACCCAGCTTGAATCGCTGAAGATCGGTTTTGCCGCGATGCACGAAGGCATCGACAACATGAACGGTATCGCCGTATTGCCGAAAGGCGTGAAGTGGATAGGCGTCGGCGGCAGCCCAAAGGAAATGGACTTCGATAAGAGTTCGCTCAATTCCCGCGACCGCATCCTTGCAATGTTCGGCGTCGGCAAGACCATTCTCGGCACGGCGGAATCGGATACGAACCGCGCGACCGCAGAAACGGCGGACTATGTGTTCTCAAAGCGCGTCGTAAAACCCCGCATGACGCTCATTTGCAGTTTCCTAAACGAGCGGTTGGTATCGCGGTACGGCGATGACCTGTACATCACCTTCATCGACCCCACCCCCGAAGACCGAGCCGCGCGCACGACCGAGATGCAGGCGAGCGTCGCCAGCCAGCCGATCCTCACCGTGAACGAAGCACGCGATGAGTTTATGGGCTTAGGTCCGGTGGACGGCGGCGATGTGCTGATGAGTCCGACTGCAATGGCTCCGACCGGCGAACCGGAAGCAGAACCGGCTACTCCCGCGCCGCAGAAGTCCAAAGCGGAGGCATTCGGCGTGGAGAAAGCGGCGAACGGCCAGCGCGTCGCATTCCGCCCCGTCCGCACGAAACTTCAGGCGCGTGCCAAACACCGCAGGACGATGGCTGATGGACTTGCCGAAAGAGTAGCGGCGGCGGTAAAGGAATCGCTTGCCCAGACCACAAAGAAGTTTTCGACGAAAGCCCAGGACGATGCGAACTATAAAACGCTGAACGAGCGCGCCGTGGAAACGGAAACGGAGATTGCTGAAGCCATCCGGCATATCAACGCCGAGCAGCAGAAGGAAGTGCTTGCAAACCTTCCCAATGCGATTGCAAAAGCCGTAGACCCCGCAAAGAGTTTCAACCTTGAACAGTGGATAGGCATCACGACGAACGCCATGACGCCCATCATGGAATCTCTCTATGAGACGACCGGCAAAGCGGCGGCAACAGAGCTTGGCAAGCCGGAACTCAATCCTATTTCGGATGTGAACGCGGCGAAGGCGCTCCACGAATCCATACAGAAAATGTCCACGAGCTATGAAACGACCGTATTGAACGAACTCGAAAAGGCAATCAATGACGGTCTCGTAAAAGGCAGCAGCCTCGCCGACATCACGAGCGCGGTAAGCGAAGTGTACGGCGCGGCGGATGATTACGGCGCACAACGCGTCGCACGAACAGAAGCGTTCCGCACGACGAACGCATCGCTCAAGGAAACGTGGAAGCAGTCCGGCGTCGTGAAGACGATCAAGTGGTACACGGCATCGGGCGATCCATGTGCGTTCTGCTCATCGCTCGACGGCACGATCATCAGCATCGACCAGAACTTTTTGAACGAAGGCGATCAGATCGAAGTGGACGGCAAGACGCTTGATGTCACCTATTCCGATGTAGGTTCTCCCCCTTTGCATCCCAACTGTTTTTGCATAACGAGACCTGAAGATATTTCACTTTAATGCAACGACGCTTCAAATCAACCAACTATGAATCGGTACCGTGTTCCGGAGGATGCGGAACGGTACTGCGCCGCAAGACCGGCGTCGTGCATCCGACGTGTGTCGAGTGCAAACAGGTGAGAGCGCGTGAACGCTGGCGCAAGAGCGATAAAACTTATGCACATAGCAAAACAAAATCAACTCGCTAGACTAAAGGCAAGAGCAACCAGTGTGCTCACCCACCACAGGAGCTAATGAATGATGAAACACTAAAAATCTTTTCGGCTGAACTCGCGAAGGAACTGAAGGCGAAACTTCAGAGCCAGCAGATCGCCGACTTCGTGGACACGGTAAAGGCATCCGGCGACGACCGGACGTTTGAAGTCGTCATGAGCACGTCCGACGAAGACCGCCAGGGCGATGAGCTTGACCAGTCCAAATGGGAACTCAAATACTTCGACCTAAATCCCGTCGTGCTGTGGGCTCACAATTACCAGAGCTTTCCTATCGGCATCGTCACCGATATTCAGATCGAAGGCAATAAGGCAGTCGCCACGGGCAAGTTCGCTCCGAAGGGCGTGAATCCCGAAGCGGACATGGCGTGTGCTTTATACCAAGAGAAAATCCTTCGCACCGTTTCGCCGGGCTACATTCAGAACGACGATGGCACGCGCGAATTGCTTGAGTTGAGCTTTTGCCCTGTGCCCGCAGGACGCTACGCGCTTTCCTTGCGGCAAGTGCGTTCGCTCGGCTTATCGACCCGCGAGCTGGTGACCAAAGGATTTTTCTTTGAGACGAAGGGCGCGGTTCCGTATGCCGACCACGGTATCGCCGATCCGGACACCGCATGGGACGGCCCGGAAGAGGTCAAAGAGTGCGGCGAGGATTTGAAAAAGCTCAAAGCCATTTGCGCATGGTTCGATTCAGAGAACGCGGATGTGAAGTCCGCTTACAAGCTCCCCCATCATCGAACCTCCGACTTAAAGGCTGTTTGGAACGGCGTGAAAGCGGCGGCAGCCGTCTTACAAGGCGGACGAGGGGGAGTTGAAATCCCATCCGGCGACATTCCCGCCGTCAAAGCCCATATCGCTTCACATTACAAACAGTTCGGCAAAACGCCGCCGTGGGAAGACGAGAAATCCGCGAAGACGGAGCAGATCGGCGAGCAGTGTCAATTGCCTGACGGCACACTGGGGATACTCGCAGACGATCCAGAGAATCCCGGCACTCTGATATGCGCTCCCAGCGACCCCGGCAAATCACAAGCAAACTCAACCTCTAAAACAATGCACGAAGAACTTACCAAAAACTTAAAAGCAGAAAACGAACGGCACGCGGGCGTCGTTACGGATGCGATTGACGAGTACACCGAGAAGGCGTTCGGCGAGGAAAAGAAAGCCGCCGACAAATCCGAGTTCGAGAAAGCATTGGATGAGTACACCGAGAAAATGGAGGGCGAGCATAAGGAGCATTTCGCCAATACGATGAAAGCGATTGACGAAAACTATGAGCTTGAAGACCAGACGAAGTCCATCGACGAGTTCAAGTCCGAGATCACGAACGAGCACGCGGAACACGTCAAGGCGCTCGACAAAGCGGCTGATACCTTTGCGGAACAAGCTGGAGATGCCGAGAACGACGGCGATGCCGATGACCAGAAGAAAGCAATCGACGAGTTCACCAAATCCGCGAGCGATGAGCTTGTGCGCCATGAAAAGGCGCAGAGCGACCTTGTGAAAGCTGAAACAAACGAAGACAAGACGGATGAGGAAAAAGCCCTTGCCGATGCGGTACTGAAGATCGGCGCAAGCATCTCCGCCAAGAACAAAGAGAAAATCAAAGCCGTTATCAAAGCTCTCGAAGACCACAATGCCGAGCACCAGGCATCCACCACTACCGCAATCGCCAGCCTCAAGGAACTCATGGGTTCCCCACAGGAAGACGAGGGGAAGGAAGAGCCGTCTGAAAAGACGGTTGCCCCGAACCAAAGGCCGAGTCCTACGGTAGCCCCGGAGAGCAAGAGCGACGATACTCTTTCAGAGTTCGAAGCGTACATGCTTTCACGCCGGTTACTGAAGGCGGTCTACCAGGCCTCCGGTGACGGACTCGCGAAGATCAAGAAGACTTTGCAGGAAAAGTACCCGGATCGCCGATAGACCACACCCTACAACTCTACAAGTGAACAAAGAAGAAGCTTTATTGAAGTCGGTCCAAGAGACCGTCAGCAAGAGTTTCAACGATTTCATGGAGACTTCCCTCGTCCCTACGATGGAGGAAATTTCCGTCAAGAACGCTCGCAAAGAAGTCGAGCGGATGCAGATCGAACGCTTCGTCCGTGGCCGGGATGTTTCCGGTTTGGGCGATGAGCAGAAGAAGGCTTTTGCGAAGCAGGTTCAGTCCGTGTTCCGTGGCGACCGCGAAGGTGCTTTGAAGGTGAAAGCCAACGAAGCGCTTATCGGCGAGCAGGACAACCGTGGAGGCTACTTGGTCGAGGCAGAGGTAGCGAGCGCAATCTTGCGTATCGCCGCTTCCGTCGGAACGATCATGAAGCAGTGCCAGCAATGGCCGATGAAGACCGATGAATTGGGTATCCCCAATTACACCGGCTCATTCCTTACCGGCTCTTACGTCGGCGTTGACCTTCCGGGCACCGTTACCGGCTTGACCTTTGGACAGGCAGTTCTCATTGCGAGAAAGTGGCAGCTTGCGTTTACCGTTGGCAACGACCTCTTGGCCGATGCGTCGGTACAGCTCGCTGACTGGCTTTTGGCAATGGCTGGCGAAGCTCTCGCCAACATGGTTGACCAACAGGGATTCATCGGTGGAACCGTTACAACGGCACCGGGTCCTTTCGTTGGCATCTTGAACACGCCGAATGTCCAGACGTACACCTTGGCAACGGGTAGCACGACCTACGCGAAGTTCGGCGTCATTGCCGATGCTTCCAACATGATCGGTATGCTCGAAGAGTCGATCTTGGACGGCGCTGCATTCTACATGCACCGCACCGTCTGGGCAGCTCTTCGCGTGCAGACCGGTTCTGATGGTTTGCCGCTCTTGCTCTTCGGTGGACTCGCGTCACCGGCAACGTTGGACATCGATCCGACTGGCGGACCTATCAAGCCAGCAGGTTCGATCCTTGGCTTCCCGGTTTACACGAATCGTTGGCTCCCTTCCACTTCGACCGCTTCGCAGGCAAACACGCCGTTCCTGATCTTCGGGAACATGAAAGCGTGCGCGTTCGGCGACAAGGGCGATTTGAGAGTGGCCCAGTTCGAGTCCGGCAGCTTTGGCGGCAAAGAGGTAGCTCTTTCCGACCAGCGCGGTATCGTCTACAAGCACCGTCACGCATTCGTGGTCGTGCTCCCTCAGGCTTTTGTGGTTGCGTACACGAGCGCTTCCTAGTCGGCTTAATCCCGCTCCGGCTTGCGCTGTTTCCTCAGTGTGAGCCGGACGGGACGAGGATCATATAAACCGCCCGTCGAACCGCAAGGTTCGTCCTTTCCGAATAAAGTCGAAGGAAAGCAGGGGCCAAACATCAATTCAATGCGCTTTAACGTATATGACAATGTGAAGATTCTCAAAGGCGTAAGTCTTGCTCCGCAGGATTTCAGCGGCTCAACCGCCGTTGACGGTTCGTCCGTTGACACGGTTGGAGGCGATAACGCCGCTATCCACGCCTACGGCGCGGCAGCGTCCGGCGCGCCTACGGCAGCCGCTCTCGTCGTCACGCTTCAGGAAGCACCTGATAACGCGACGTGGACGAATGCCTTGGACAACACTGGCACTGTGATCGGCTTCACGCTGAACTGCGAATCCGCTCCGGCGGAGAATGTTGCTCGCATCGAAGGTCTCGGCCTTAATCGGAAGCGATACCTTCGGGCGGTCATCACCCCGGCGTTTACCGGCGGTACTTCGCCAGCGATTCTTGGATACGCGTCGATCATCATCGGCAACGCCCAGGAGCGTCCGGTGGATTCGGCGGTCTCAAATACCTAGTATTTGAGTCTTCGTTCCCGTGGCACTTCCGGTGAGGTAAGTGCCACGACACGAGGAAGTTTCCTCGCCACACAATGGAACAAATTTCCCCTTATGCACTCACAACCCTCCAGCGCGTGAAAGATCGCGTCCTTGACGCTGCCAATCTCATCAACATCACGGGAACTACGACGAGTGGCTCGAACAGCGTCACGAGCGTCTCCAGCGTCACAAACATCGTCGTAGGACAGACCATCATGGGCGCTGGAATCGCCTATGGCACGACGGTAACGGCAATAGGCACGAATACCCTCACCTTGAGCCAGAATGCGACCGCTACGGCCACTGGCGCGGCGTTATCGGTCATCAATCAGCCCGTAGGCCTCGATACGTTGCTTATTCGCCTTATCAACGGCTCGACGGACTTTATCGAACGCACCTGTGGCAAAACGGGACCGGAGAAAAGCCCGAACGACGGCCACTTCATTCAGAAGACCTACACGAATGAGGTCTACAGCGTGCGCGGTCGCAAACAGACACAGCTCGTACTCCGCAATTCGCCGGTCATATACGCATTTCTCAGCGGAGATCTCACGAACAATTCCACGACCGTCGCGAACTGCTCGACGACTGCCGGACTTGTCGTAGGAATGCCCATCGTTGGCGTGGGCATTTCGAGCGGCACGACCATTGCGGCAATCGACAGCGGCGCATCGACCATCACGTTGAGCAAAGTCGCAGGAACGACGCAGACCGCCGTCTATCTCGAAGCGAGCGGTCTCTTGAGCTTTCAGTGGCGTTCCGGGACGCCGAGCAATCCCCAATGGATCGCCTTCATTCCCGATCAGTTCGAGATCGTGGAGCAGGGCGCAGCGGGCATCGTCCGCGTCTATGGCGCAATGCCACGGCTGTATGACAATATGCTCCGCGCGACCTATATCGCGGGCTACGCCGTGGACTGGGCGAATGCCGGAAATGGAAGCACCCATCTCTTGCCCGCAGACCTCACGGGCGTATGCGAAAACATCGTGACACGTCTCTTCAAGCGCCGACAGCTTGACGGCAAAGCATCGGAGAACATCCAGGGCGCGACAACCGCATGGCGCGATACGCTCGACGGCTTTGACCTTGAAGTGCTCGCCGGATACACCCGCGTCGGCTCATATTTCTAACCTCAATGGTAATCTTCCAAGTCGCCATCCCGAATATCTCACTACTCCAAAAGGCGCTTGCTTCGTATCCTTCCATTTCAAAACCAGTCCTTCAGGACGCCGTGGTAGCGGCGCAGACAACGCTCGCAAAATACACCACCTCATCCACCGTCCCTGTCCTCACCGGATACCTTTTGCAGCATTGGGGCTTTGACATCGGCGACCTTCAGGCGCGCTGGTATCCGAAAGCCGCCTACGCTCCGTATGTTGAGTTCGGCACGCGACCACACGTCATTGAGGCAGTGAACAAGAAAGTCCTTGCGAACACGCGCACCGGCCAGATATTCGGCCCCGTCGTGCATCATCCGGGAACAAAGGCAAATCCATTCCTTGAACGCATCATGGCGGCGGCACAGCCTGATATTGAAGCGCTCTTCGTCACGGCGCTCGAAACGATAAACACGCAAATCTTAGAACAATCCGCATGAACTACGCCTCACCCATGAAAACAGCGATCATCGCGGATCTGACCGCACTCGTCACGGCGGGAACGCTTGGCAGTGTGATTGCGGACGATTATTCGAAAATCAATCCTCTCGATAGGAATATCGCGGCAACGCCCGTTGCCATCGTTCTTCCGCCATTGGTCACGACATCGGTATACGAGGACGTGGCGACGAATCTCCGCGAGTATATGTGGTACATCCAGATAGCCGACATCCCTGAGCATGTGAGTACCGGAGGCAGTACCTATATCGAAACCCTCATGGATGCAGTGCTGAACGCGTTTGACCAGGACTGCACGCTGCAAGGCTCCGCAATAGGCGGCGTACTGCCCGCAGTGCTTGAACCGCCCGGCATCGTGAACGCCAACGGCATCAGCTACGTCACGTTCTATGTAACTTTCAAAGCTCGGCAGATCGTACCGGCAGCCGTCAAATGATGAGCATATGCACATGGACATCACGAACCGGATTGCTATGCTAAACGCAAGAGGCTGGCAGCCCGTCACTGCCGCTCGAATAAACCTATCCCATACATGATTCAAGATTCTCCCAAGAACAAAATGATTGACCCGTCCGCCGAGGACGCGGGCAAAGTCACGCTCAAGGCCGTAAGCGGTATCAAGAATGAGTACCACTTTCCCGGTGTTCCCCATTGGAAGCCGCTCGGTGTCATCGCATCCACCTATGAGGAAGCGTTGAACATTTGGAAGACATTGCGAAAGCCGGTGAATCCGGAACCTGTACAGGAAAAGGTCGAAGAAGAAGTCAAAGAAACCACTAACGAACAATAGCAATGTCACAAAAAGGAATCGGCAGACTATTCAGCATCGGCATCGCGAAGGAAACAACGCGCGGCACCGCAGTTTCAGCCGCCTCATACTGGCTCCCTTTCAGCGACGCCTCTCTTGATGAGAAATTCGCCAATGTCACGCAGGACGAGGCATACGGCATCATCGAGGATTCGATAGGACAGTTCCGCGTGAAGAACTGGGCCGAGGGAACACTCAAAGTTCCGGCTACGGACAAGAGCTTGCCGCTCTTGATGTACTCGCAGTTCGGCGCACTGGCAAGCGCGGCGCACTCCGGCGAAACGACGGTCTACGACCACACGATCACGGTAGGCGAATCGGCGCAGCACCAATCGCTCACGCTCTTCATCCACGACCCGCTCGCCGCGCAAGATTATTCCTACGCATTGGGCGTCATCTACAAGACCGAGTTCGATGCGGAGCTGAACAAGTTCGCGGCGCTCTCGCTTTCCGTCAAGGCGCAGAAAGGCACGCAGGAATCGAGCTACACGCCGTCCCTCGTTTCGGAGAATCGTTTCTTACCGCAGTACATGACGTTCAAGTACGCGACTTCCGTATCCGGCTTGTCCACCGCGACCGCCATCGCATTGAAGTCAATCAAGCTCACGATCAATGGGAACATCGAGGACGACGAGGTATTGGGCAGCGTCGCCCCCGTGGACTTCCTCAACAAGGAGTTCATGATCGACGGCACGCTCGAAGCGATTTACCAGAACGAGTCCGACTTCAAGACCGCCGCGCTTGCCACCCCGAACGTCGCACAGGCGATGCTCATCGACTTGAAGAATACGGACGTGACCATCGGCACGGCGGCACATCCTGAAATCGCCATTACGCTCGACCAAGTGTATTTCATGGAATACTCGCGTCCGATCAAGATCAAGGACACGACATACCAAACGGTAAAGTTCAAAGCCACGTATTCCATCGCCAATTCGGAGATGGGCAAGATTGTCGTAACAAATAATGTGGTGAGTTATTAGGTTAGCTAGTGTAAGTACGCCCATTGACACAAGTAACCGCTACGGTAATGTTAGTAGGTGAGACCCACCACACAAACATTCGTCTGTATCGTTTGCGGCAAGCGGACATACAAGATACCGAGTCATACTACGCAGAAGTACTGCTCCCGCACGTGCTATATGACTGTTGCTCGGTATCAGCTCGCGAAGCTAGCACAAAATAGCAGCCGCCCTCGCTTGATTGGTAAATGCCTTGTTTGCAGGAAACGGATCACATTTGTAAGAAGCAATCCACATCTTTACTGTTCACGAACGTGTTACAACGCGAAGCGAAAAGGTTCACTTGTCCGATGCACTGAGTGTAGGCGCGAATGGTATCGTTTGCCTTCACAAGCGCGGCGCGGGTCAACACGATGTTCCAAGAAGTGTGCTAGCGCATTTGTCGGCCGGACATATCGTGGTGCCAGTGCAAAGAGATTAGTAGAAGCGCGACAATACGTAGATCACACCAGTCCTACAGCGAGAGAACGCAAGAGAAGAATAACACTCGCAGCATACGCGGAGGGACGCCTAAAACCAAGATTAGGAGCCGCAAGCAACCTTTGGAAAGGCGGTATCGCCTCTCTCCAAAATCGCATGAGGCACACGGCGAAGTACAAAGCATGGCGGAAGGCAGTATATGAGCGGGACAAGTACAAATGTAGACGATGTGGAACAGGGAAAGACCTTCATGCCCATCACATCAAAGAGTTCTCCACTCATCCCCGCCTCCGTTATGTCGTAAGCAATGGCCTCACTTTCTGTCGAACGTGCCATAGCAAGCATCATGGACGACCGATTCCTAACATCGGCAAAGTAAATAAGAAATAAATCAACTAAATCCTCACCATATGAACGAATCACGACCCACAAAAGAACTCACGACGCCCGGCAATCACAAGGTAGTCATGAAGGACTACCTCACCGCGCGTGAGTTCATGCCGATAGTAAAGGATTCCCCTGCAATCCCCACGCAAGCGGACAACATCCAAAAGGCACTCAAGCTCATCGAAATTGCGGTCACGTCCATCGACGGCGTGGCAGAGAACATCGCAGACCTCGTGCAAGACCTTCCGCTCGAAGACTACATGTTCATCTCGCAAGAAGTCGCGAAGCTCGCAAATTTTCAGAAGACGAAGAACTCCGATGGCACGAGTTCTTCGTCATCGGCAGAGCAGAGCTAAGCCAGGAACAGCTTGCCATTCTCGTATGCCGCGAAATGGGATGGAGCTATGACGAATATCTCCAAGCCCCGTATCGCATTATCCGCAGTATCTTGCACATGCTTCGCGAGGAAAGCGAGGAATCGAAGCGGCGCTCAAAGGCATAAGCGAAGGTCCGCGCACCTTGCCAAATACCTGCTTTTGCGGCATTGTGAAGGGGTAAAAAGGTCGAAACCCAACACATTACAACCATGCAGGAACTCATTGCCATTATCATCACCGTCCTAATTCTCTGTCTCATTACGATCCCGTTCGCCGTTGTCTTCATCGGCGCACGCCATCTCGCAAACCAGTGGAAAAAAATAGGGGATGCGGCAGACAAATATCTTCAATCAAAATAACGCCCGATGGACACCGTCCTGCAAATCCTCATATCAGCGGTTGATAACGCATCGGAAACCTTTGCGGCAATCAGCGACGAGCTGAGTATGATGGCCGGTGAGACGGCTGCGGCGTCCGATTCGGCGAGCGCGAGCTTCGACTCAATGGCAACCTCAATGGAGGCAAGCCTCAATGAAGTCGGCTTGACGATGAATTCGGTCACGGGCGAAATTGATGACCCTTTACTTACTCAGGAACAATCTTTCGCATTAGCCGCCCAGATCGCCCAGGAATCAGATCAGGAGATCATCGACGCGATGCTTTTGACCGGCACGAGCGCACAGGAAGCCGCCGCGACCATCGAGGAAGCGAACGCGGCAATCGACGCATCTTCGGCGGAAACCGCGTCGGTAGGCAAGGCCAATTACGGCGCGCTTGCCGCCGCCGCAGGGATAGCGTTCTACGGCATCATGACCGCCGTCAATAATTCCATCTCCGATTCGAAGGCGTGGAATGTCGAATCCGCGACGATTGCGAACACGTTGAAAGACACGGGCTCGGCAATTCCGCTTACGCAGGTACAACAGTACGCACAACACGTCCAGTCATTGACGCTACTCACCCAACAACAGGCACTCCAAGCGGAGGGCCTCATTTTGAATTACAAAGACCTGCAACCCCACTATGAATCGCTCACGATGCTCACCGCCGACCTTGCGACGAAAATGTCGCAGACTTCCGGCACGATGGCAGACAACATGCCCCAGGCCGCGAAGATTCTGTCGGCGGCGCTTGAAAACCCCCAGCAAGGAATCAGCCAACTTGTTCGACAGGGAACGGTGGCAATTCCGCAAGCGTCCGTCACGATCATGGAGAATCTCGCGAAAGTGGGAGACACCGCCGGAGCGCAGGCAATCCTGCTCAAGATTCTACAAAGCTCGATTGGCGGCATGGCACAATCAGCCGCGCAAGCGCCCGGAGCCGGGCTCACCCAACTGACCAACGCAATCACGTCGCTCGGTACGGTCATCGGCACCGACCTTCTCCAATATCTCGATCCGATTGCAAAGGCGCTTCTGCCCGTCGTACAGGGAATCAGCGCATGGGCGAAGGCACACCCCATCCTCACCGATGTCATCATTGGCGGCGCAGTGGCGTTCACCGGATTGCTTTTGACGTTTGCTCTGCTTGGTATCGCTACGATGGGTCTGAGCGCCGCGATGGTCGCACTCTCGGCTCCCATCCTGGTCGCGATAGGGGCAGCTTTACTTGCCGCTGCTCCCTTCATCGCGCTCGGAGCAGCTATTGTCGTTCTCGCAACGCTTATCATCACCAACTGGAATGCCCTTGCCGCCGACATGCAGGCGATTGGCGAGATCATTTCAACGAACTGGGAGGCGACATGGAACATCATCTTTACATTCGGCTCGAATATCCTGAACACCATCAAGAACACGATTCATGCGATCATCATGGACATTAGCGCTGACTGGACGAACGTGTGGACAGGCATATCGAACTTTTTCTTAAAAATTTGGACCACGATTGTAAACGGCCTCAAAACCAACATCAATAACGTCATCACCGTCTTGGACGCTTTGATCGGCGCGGTGGATAGTCTGCACATCAACATTCCATCGATCACCATTCCGGGCACCAAAATCGGGACGCCAGCCTTGAACATCGCTTTTGACATTCCACAGATTCCGCACCTCGCCACGGGAGGCATCGTGAGCGTTCCGACCGTCGCGCTTATCGGCGAAGGTGGCCCGGAAGCCGTAGTGCCCCTCTCGTCGTCCGGTATCGGCTCGCTTGCAGGCGGCGCGCCCGGAGCAACCCAGCCGCAAATTGTCATCAATATCCAAGGCGGCTACTACCTTGACCAGCAAGCCGCGACACAGATAGGCAACAACCTCGCGAAGCTCATCGTCCAGCAGATTCGCGTAAAAAACTATGCTCTCTAACGCATGGCAAGTCCTGTACGCATCTACGACAACGGCACCGATATAACAAAGTCCGTCGATTGGAAGTCCGTGGACATGGTTTCCGTTCTAACGAAGGAAACCGGCACGCTCAAGTTCAACGTGCGCCAGGGCGTCGGCCAGACCTATCCCGCGAAGACGATTCCGCAGATCGGCGACATCGTTGAACTGTATGACTCGACCGGCATCATCTTCGGCGGCACCGTCACGCAACTTGAACCCATCATCAACGGCCTTCGGCTCGTATGGCAGGTAACGTGTACCGACTGGGGCTATCTGCTCGACGGAACGCTTGTGAAGAAGAACTACACGATGCTCGATCCGCATGACATCGCGATAGACATCATCAACACGTTCTGTGCCGGTAAGGGCTTCACGACCAACCACGTGCAGATGGGAAATTTTCTCGTCCCTTCCATCAAGTTCAATTACCAGCAGCCAAGTAAGGCGCTCCAGTCGCTTGCAAAACTCGTCGGCTGGGATTGGTTCATCGACCCGAACAAAGACCTCCATTTCTTTTTGGGCGACGTTGACAGCGGCGCAGGTGGGGGTGCGGTTGGCGACGGCGGTGTGGCTCCAATCATCGTGGACGGAACGACCGGCCAGATCGAATGGAACTCGCTCGACGTAGACCTCCAGATCACGAACATGCAAAACAGCGTGTATGTCATCGGCGGACTTTACATCAAGACCTTCACCGCAGCGAATACGCCGGACGTATTCTTAACTGACGGTACGCGCCAGTTCTTCAGCACCTCATATCCATATTTCAACAGCACATCAACCAATCCCTACGAAGTTCCCATTCAGGTGACGCTCGACGGCGTTGAGCAGACGGTGGGAACCGCCAATACCACCGATCCGAGCTTAGTGCAGGTGCTTTATAACGACCTACAGAAATGGGTCCAGTTCACCGCAGGCGCTCCCGCAGCAGGCCAGACGGTCAAGGTATTCGGCGGCGCAAAAGTTCCTATTGTTGCCCATGCGCAGGATTCCGCGAGCGTTGCAACCTACGGCGAACGGCAGGCGGCGGTGTCGGACAATAAGATTTATAGCGTGCCGGAAGCGCAAGCGCGCGCACAAGCCCAGATCCTCCAGTTCGGACATCCGGTCTACGACGTGAAGTTCAACACGCTCGTCCCCGGATGCAAGATCGGCCAGGTCATTGACGTGTACCTTCCCGCGTTCGGAATAGATAAGTTTCTCGTCATCAAGCGCATCGAGGCAGTCGGCTATACGCCGGGCGACGACAATCTGGGCATCAACGGAATGCTCCAATATCAGATTGAGTGCATCGGCTCTGACACTGTGACCTTTACCGATCTCATGACCGCCGTCCTTCAACAAGAAGCGACGCAGACGACTATATCCGATTCAACCGTAATTGAAGAATTGCTCGTACTTGCGGAAACCGTCATGGTAGCCGATGCCGTCGTATTAGCGCACGAGGCGCGGCCATACACATGGGGATAAACCCACCCTTGTCTTATTGCGCCATTGTTCTACGCTTAAAGTAATGCAACACCTCTCACCCTCTAACATCACAACGAAAGGAGGAGCGAAATTACGGAGCATTGTCAAGCGAATGCTCAAGAACCGCGTATTGCGGAAACCCGCTTTGCACCTTGCCTTTGTGCTCGGGTTTCGCGGCATCAATCGCGTCGCACGCGCCCATTACAAATTCGTCCGCGAGTACCACGGCGAGAAGTTACGCCGCAAGGAGACGCTCATCACGGGCGATGACGGGATTAAGCGCGTCTATCTCAAGCCTCAGCTCGCCTTCGATTACAACTCCCGTGTGAACGTTGGCGCGGAGCTGTGTGCGTATTTGCTCTCCGGCGATAATTTCAGCAGCCTTACGTCGCCAGGCATTCCGAAGTACATCGCGCTTTCAACGAGCACCTTGACCCCAGCAGCCACCGACACGACGCTTTCCGGCGAAACGACCGTCGCCGGACTCACACGCGCGGCAGCGACCGCACAGGGATACGTCGCACCGAGCGCACTCGACGGCGGCGCAAGCTTCAACTTCTACAACGCCTTTACGCTTACGGGCGCGGCAACGACCGTCGTCTCAACCGCTTTGTTCGATGCGGCGTCAGGCGGCAACATGTTTGCGGAAGTGAACTTCTCGTCATCGGCGGCGATGGCAACGGAGGACATTCTACAGGTTACGTGGACGGTAAATTTCTAACATGGCAACCGCAAAACCAACCTACAGTTCGCAGGTAGACATCACCCCAGCCGGACTGCAATCACTGGCGAACGGATCATCCGTCGCAACGGCGGCGCAGACGAACGCTTCAAATCTCTATCAGGATGTTGAAGTGACGGTCGTCATCGCGGGAACGGCAACTTCAACCGCTTATGCCAGTGTGTATCTCCTGTCCTCGCAAGACAATTCCAACTTCGACACGCAAGCATCGGCACAATATCTCGGAAGTATTATTCTCTCCGCTACACCGCAGCAGCGCACATTCTCTATTCTCGGACAGACAGGGATGCTCGCCATTCCCGAATACTACGAAATCATGGTCGTGAATTACACGGGAGCGGCGCTTGCTGCATCGGGTAACGCGATCAAGGTCGTAGGAGTCAATACGACGATTGCGTAATGGCGTGGTTCGGGGATAACAAGATAGGGCGCATCGGGCGTTTCTGGGGAAACGACCCGACGTTGGTTTCGTATTACCAGCTCAACGGAAGTTCCATAGATAACTCGGGAGGTGGAAAGAACGGCACCGATACTGCTGTTTCCTATTTACCGACGCAAGCATGTCTAAATAAGGCACTTGGAATAGGAGCCACTTTTGGTAGTACGAGCAATATCACCACCTCTCTCTGGCTCGCTTCCAATTCGATTTTTAGCTATGCGTTCTGGGTTTACGTTCCCAACACTTCTTTGGCGGGCGTTTTCATATCAAACGGGAATAGCAATTTAAGCGCGGGTACGGGCGTAGCAGTGGGAGTAGGAGACGCGGGGAGCGGTGGGACATTTCAAACTGCTGGCAATCAACTCATCGTTCTCGCCTCTGGAGTAGCGTGGATGCCAACGGGAGCGAATCTCGGCACGGGCTGGCACCTTGTAGTCGTTACGAGAGATGGCACGACAATGAAAGCCTATCTAGATGGCTTGGAGACTCCTACCCTCGCTTCTTCAACGGCAACTCCCGCTACTCCCAGTGGAAGTGGCTGGTTCGATATGGGCGATACGACGAATCAGTTCCCGAACTTCGTTGGAGCTTTAGGCGAGGTAGCCATCTTCTCCCGCACGCTTTCCCCATCCGAAATCGCCCAATACTACGCATGGGCGACTCGCAAGCAGCAGAACTGGATGCAGAAGGCGATTACTTTACTCAGCACTACATGGGCGCGCACCGGTTCCGTATCCATCATGAATGCCGCTTCTCGCTACGCCACGGCAACCTATCACCTTGCAATCGCATGGGTCCGTTCCGCATCAGTAACGATGATGAACAGCGCGAGCCGTTTGGCAACTGCCACGTACCATCTCGTTATCAATTGGACGCGTACCGCGAGCGTCAGCATCATGAATAGCGCATCGCGCTATGCGACTGCGGCATGGTATGAAGCCATCGTGATCGTCCGCACGGCATCCGTAAGCATGATGAACTCAGCCTCTCGCTACGCCAAAGCCACGAAGCAGTTCATCATCAAGATCGGCAACACGATACGATGGTCCTTTTTTACGTGGTCATGACTATCAACATGCGGAATAACGGCAAAATGCTAGAGTGAACCTAATGGAGGCACGAACACCCGATAACCACATAGCTATTGCGGAAGCGGCGATACGGATAAAAGGCACCGTCATTCTTCGCGCATATAAAGCCGGAACGAAAGAGCTGCTCACCGAGATTGTCACGCCGAACATCGTCGTCAATTCGCCGAATTTCGGCCTTGACCTCATCATCCAAAGGCTCATAGCGACCAACACCTATTCCCTGAACATCACCCAAGGCGAGATCGGCACGGGCACAACCACGCCAGCCGTCACGGATACCCAGCTTACGGCAGGAGTGGCACGTACTTCCGTGACCTATTCCGCCGACAACGGCAATACTATCGCCGTGCTCCAGTTCTTCTTTCCCGATTCAACACTCCCAAATCAGACCTACACGGAGTTCGGCACCTTCGTGGACGGCAGCAATGTGCTCGGCTCCGGCCAGATGTTTAACCACGCACTATTCTCCACGTCATACGCAAAGGTCTCGGGCGTGGATATAACCGTCGAAGTGGACTTTACTTTATCGCAATAAGCCAATGCGCTCTAATCCAGTAAATGCAGGCGACGCGGGCACCGCCGCACAGTACGACAACCTTCGCGACGACGCATATGGCGGTTCACTGTTGCTCACGCATCAGCAGACCACGCCAGGTATGACACTCTACGTTGAGCCAGGCACGTACTACATCGGCACTACGCGAATCATTATTGCCGGAGGCAGTACGCCTACCTTCACCGCGCCCGTCACCTATCCGCGCATCGACCTTGTGACAGCGGACAGCACCGGTACGATTGCGATTGTGCAAGGCACCGAAGCATCGACACCCGTCGCACCGGCATACCCATCAAACAAGGTGGTGTTGTGCGAGGTCTACAACGTCGTAGGAGAAACGGCGCTCTATGACCTTGTGAATGAGGTTTCCGGCCAGGGTTATATCTCAAACGATGTGCGCCCGTTTGTGAAACCCACTTACATCGGCAGCGCATCGCAAGTTGCCGCCAACCTTTTCATCCCGTGGATAGCAAGCCCAGTACAGGGCGACATTGCATATTTCAACGGTACTGCATGGGCACGGCTTCCGGCAGGGACTTCAGGGTTTTTCTTGGAGACCCAAGGCGCAAGTGCGAACCCACAATGGGCGAGCGCCATCTCCGCACAGGGGTTCATCACAAATACCAATCTTTATAACGACTCTTCATCAAACGCAATCTCATCAGTAACTGCATCCACAATCCACGAGATACAGCTTCAGGCAGGAGCACCAACACTGACGTACACGATCCAAGGAACTATCAGGGGATACAACAGCGGAACCTGCTACTACCAGATATACAAGAATGGCGTATCAGTGGGGACATTGCATTCAACTGCGTCAACGACTGATGTGAGTTTTACCGATAGCGTGAGCGCAACAGCAGGCGATTTGATTCAGCTTTATGCTTATGCATCTAGTAGCGGCTCCCCTTACGGTTACGTTGACGGTTTTGCGATTATTGGATTCCCAGTTCCGTCCTCGCTGATACCAACTAAGAACAGCTAACCCATGGACGCCGAAGCAAAACTCCCCACTCAAGTTGGAACGTCCGGCGGCGGCACGGGTTGGTCAGCCGTGCTTCAAAACACTGAGTTTACATAATCCCATGAACGATAACGACATATCAGAACAGCAAAAATCACCCTATCTTACGTCAAGTTGGCTTGTGGGAGTCCTTGTTCTGGCGCTCGGCACGATACTTACGATGTATTTCTCTTTCGTGCAGTCCTCGCAAGCGCAAGTGAACTCTAACGTGCAATCGCAGATTAATGGCATACAGAGTCAGCTATCGAAGCAGACTGCGATTCTTATCCTTATTGCCACGAAGGACGGCATTCCGGCACAGGAAATAGCCAACTTGACGAACTGATGCGCCGCTCAACGAGCCTGTGCATAAGCGCCCCTCGACATATTCCGCAGAAATCCCACAATTAAACTAATGCAACACTTTTCGACCTTAGGATACGTTCCTTCACCGGAAGATAAGCGCGACTTCACACTCGAAAGAGTAAACAACATTCTTGGCGCGCCCGTTGTCCCCGTAGCGTATTCCACCGACCTCTCAGCCGTTCCTGTTCTCATGCAGGCGCAAGAGCCGTCCTGCATTGGACACGCAACCGCCGCAGGAATGATGTACACGGATCAAGGCGCGTATTCCTATGACTATTCACCGCGCTTCTTATATGCGCTCTGTAAGCGTGACGACGGCATACCGAATGTAGAAGGTACTTACTATCGTCAAGCGTTGAAGGAAGCGCAACAGTATGGCGTCTCTGACAACGCGCAGTTCCCGAACGATGTGACGCTTGATGTTCCTACCTACTCGAATGCGGCGCTCATTCCGCCCGAAGCATTTACCGTTGCCAAGAGCCGCCTCGTCAAGTCGTATGTGGCAGTAACCGACCTATCGTTTAATGGACTGAAAGCGGCCATCGCACAGAACAAGGTCGTCCTATTGGGCGTCAAGGTTGGAAGCGAATGGTGGACAGCGAAAAGCGGCGTGACATCGTGGAATGCTGCCGATCTTTTTCCGCTTCGTACTCCGCAGATCGTCATCTCCGGCCACGCTATCGTTGCCTATGGCTATGACGAGAACTATATATACTTCCGCAATTCGTGGTCTACCGAATGGGGCAATAATGGCAACGGGTTCTTCGGCGTGGACTACATTCCCTTCGTGCAGGAGGCATGGACGTTCATGGATTTAGCGCCGGAAGTCGTCCAACAGCTCAAAAACAAAATCAGCATCCTTTCCGAGCTTGTTGCCCTTTTTACGAAACTTGTTTCCCTCATAAAAGGTCGAACAACACCCAACTAATCATCATGAATCCCAAATACTCTTTGTTCTTCCATCTTCTCGCGCAGGTGCTTGCCCAGAGCGCAGTAGCGTCCCTCGTGCCCGCAGGAATCTACGAGAAAGTGTTCGCCGCAACCGTCGCAGTCGTAGGCGTCATCGTCGCGTTCTATGACACGACCGCAGCCCCGACCAACAACACGACCACCACAACGCCCGCTGCTTAGACGACCACGCAATAGTCGAACATCCACACCGGTAGCTCTTACGGACGGGACTGTCCAGCTAAGCCGCGCGGTTTACTCCTAAAGGATTGCTACTGGCGTAGGCGTTCAACGAACGTCCAGCTCTGAAGGTTTGTGAAAACGACGATTCGACCCGTCGCAAGTAGCGGCCTTCGGAATTGGGCGTTTGCGAGGAATCCCATAATGGATTCCGCCGCTTAACCAAGCACAACAAACGCCCTTCTACCGCACCTTCACAACTGAATATGAAAGGAATCTATGGAACAAACGAACTGCATCTTGCTCGGCGACTGCGCTGAACTGCTTCGCAGGCATATGGCAGAGAGCGTGGACTTTGTCCTTGCCGACCCGCCCTATCTTGCGAACTACCTTGACCGCGACGGACGCTCGGTAACGAACGACGACTGTCGCGGGGCATGGCTCTATCCCTCATTTGCGGAAATCTACCGCGTGATGAAACGCGATAGGTTCTGTGTTAGCTTCTACGGCTGGCCGCATGTTGACCGCTTTATGACGGTATGGAAGGCCATCGGCTTCCGACCTGTTGGACACATCGTCTGGCGCAAGAAATACGCCTCATCCCGGAAGTTTCTCGCCTACTGCCACGAGCAAGCGTTCCTGCTTGCGAAAGGCAATCCGCAAAAGCCGGACAGTCCTCCAAACGACATTCTCGATTGGAGCTATACCGGCAACCATCTCCATCCGACCCAAAAGCCAGTGAGCGCCTTAACGCCGCTTATCAAAGCGTTCTCGAAGGAGGGCGAACTCATCCTTGATCCGTTCTGTGGATCGGGAAGCTCGCTCATCGCCGCGCACTCTTTGGGAAGGAACTATCTCGGCATCGAGATCGATCCTGCCCACTACGAAACCGCATGTAACCGACTTGCTTCATAAAACGAGAAAGGAGACCGATGAATAACGACGAAGCTATCCGTCTGCGCATCGTGAGCCGCGCCACACCAATCGTCACAGAGCTTGTGACGCGCTTCACTCTCGCGCAAAACGACCTTCAATCGGGACAACACCGCGCCGCAATCGGCGCACTCGATGGCGTGGACACCCTGATTGACAACCTCCGCTGTCTTCTACGGCTTCTTGAGCCATAAGCAGTCCCGCACCGAACCTTCACAACTCAACAAGGAGAACTCAAATGGAGCAGCTCATGGCACACACCGGAGCTTCAAAACTCACTCGCGACCAACTGGCCACGATCCTTCCGCCCGAAGGGACAGACACCTTCCGGCCCATCCCTCACGCTGAACTCATCACGAACGTCATTGACGGGCTTTCGTACCGGCATATCAACGTCGTCAAAGACGAATACGCCGTGTCCGAAGACGGCATGAAGCTCTTTGGCGTGCTTGACCTCGAAACGACGTTTGACGGCTGTAGATTCTCGCTCGGCATCCGGAACGCCAATGACAAGTCCATGCGCCTTGCCTTGACCGTCGGCTATCGGGTGTTCGTGTGCGACAACATGACGTTCCACGGCGACTTTACGCCCGTGCTCGCCAAGCACTCAAAGCACTTCAACCTTGCCGATGCCGTTGATGTTGGACTCGGAAGGATGCAGCGCAATTTCGAGCCGATGCGGAAGCAGGTGGAGAGCTGGCGCGGCTATCAACTGAGCGATGCCGCCGCAAAGCTCATCATCTACCACGCGTTCATCGAGGATGCCTTGGAAGCGCCGAAGCATCTCTCTCGGCACGTCCATGAGCATTACTTCAACCCTCAGTATCCAGAGTTTGCCCCGCGCACATTCTGGAGCCTGTCGAATGCCTTTACATCGGCGTTCAAAGAGCTTGACCCTGTTCCGCAGTTCAAAGCGACGGCGAAATTGGGCGGCTTCCTTGCGGCGGTCAACTAGGAGGGAACATGCTCACCTTCCATCACCGAAAGCCAAAATCGCTCGGTGGCCGGAGAGAGCCTCAAAACCTCATCCGGCTTCCCCACAAAAAGCACCAGGCGTGGCATTTTCTCTTCATGAATTTCACGCCCGAACGGATCGCGGAAGAGATAAACCAAAAATATCTCGACCCCGATTATGAAGTGATCGTAAGGAGGAAAGGAAGTGTGTGATGATTCGATGCCCGCAATGCAAAGAATCAAGTCCCGACTGGATGCCCTACTGCATATGTTGCGACTACGTCTTCCATTGCAGCCCGCGCGTCCGGTACCCGCTGAAAATCGTTTGTTCATCCTGCAATTCTCGGGTGGACATACGTTCGTTCTCCTACTCAGCCAATGGAGAAATCGAGTTCTCCACTCACTGCGGTTTCTGCCATAAGGACGAATCGCTAAGCATCCGGAGCCGCAAACTTGTCGAATGGGCCAACGAAGGGAGGAGGGATTGTATATTCTCATTCCCACACTGATATGGAAATCGTCTATCGCCACTTTCCTTGCGATGGAATGTGCGGACGATATATCAACGTTCCCACCCACATCGCGCGGCAACTCATGAAGCCCAACGGCACGATCATCCGCCATGAAGCGGTGTTCTGTCCAGACTGCACGATATGGCTTCTTGAATCCCTTGAATTTCAGGTAGCTATTTACCTTGAGACACATCCCATTTGATGTGTCTTTTTTTGCGCATTGACCCGCGCGTTCCGACACGATATGTTTGGCATATCGTGCAATCCGTGCATCAGTTCGCCTTCGATTATCACCATCAAAAAATAGGCAATTCCTTAATCCTCCATGCTGATTGCCTCGAATGGATGGGGAGAATCCCTGAGAACTCGATACATGGCATCGTTACCGATCCGCCGTATGGCGTAAAGGAGTACGAGTTCGACCAGCTCCACAAGCGAGCAAACGGCAACGGTGGCATCTGGAGAATTCCCCCATCGTTTGACGGAAGTGTCCGCGCACCATTGCCTCGATTCACCGCATTGAACCAAAAGGAACGCGACCAGCTTTACCGATTTTTCGTGGAATGGTCGAAAGTAGCCGTTCATGCGCTCCGGCCCGGAGGCCATGTTTTTATCGCTTGCAATTCGTTCTTATGCCAGCCAGTGTATACAGCACTCGTGGAAGGCGGCCTTGAGTTCAGAGGCCAACTCATCAGAGTAGTGCGGACGCTGCGCGGCGGCGACCGTCCCAAAAATGCGGAAGAAGAATTCGCCGATGTGTGCTCGCTTCCGCGAGGCAGCTATGAGCCGTGGGGCATTCTTCGCAAACCCATTCCGTCCACGATGAAAGTGAGCGACTGCTTACGAAAATATGAGACAGGAGGCTTGCGGCGGCTTCCCGAAGGTTTGCCGTTCTCCGACCTCATACAGTCCGGCAGAACTTCTCAGGAAGAGCGGGCGATTGCCGATCACCCAAGCATCAAGCCACAGGCGCTTTTGCGAGAACTCGTCTATAGCGTACTTCCGCTCGGCAAGGGAATCGTGCTTGACCCATTCATGGGATCAGGCTCAACGATTGCAGCCGCCGAAGCACTCGGCATTTCTGCCATAGGGATTGAGAAATTTGAAGAGTATTACAAAATGGCACAACGTTCGATTCACCCGTTATCCCTCGTGAGCGTCGGGCGCGACCAGATCGACCTCGCCTTCGTTTAGAGCCGGAGCTTTGTATATCCAGTTCGCCATCATTTTGTCGTAGCCGGTTCTTGTCACACTCGCGGTAATCGTGCGCCTGCTGGTTTCAGATCGACCCGCAAAAAGCCAATCACTTCTTTCAAGTAACGCCCCACAAACCATCAGGAAGCGAAACGGTTTTGGGTCGATTCCTCGTGCAACGTCCGTGGGCCTTCCGCCCGCAAAGGCAAAGACCATAAGCCACGCATCTTCCGGATTGTGCCCCTGCCATCCTCTCAGATAACGAGATGCTTTTACTTCGATTCCATCGGCTCCCGCGTGTTGTGCAGAATTGTTCGGATACCGTCCGGCAGGAAGGATGTCAGGATGACCGTTGTGATAGGTGTTCTTCGCAACACTCGTGCAGTGCTTCGGTATGCTGGCCGTCATGAATTCGCCGACCATACTGCTGAAATTCGCGGGCATGAGCATGTCCTCGAAACGAGCCATTCCCTTCGTGCAGAGCTGAGTGTCAATAAAGCCCAGGAACTCCGTGAACTCCACCATCGCCTTTCGAAGGTGCTCGACAGTGACTCCGCATGGGATGATCGCGTCTGGATTGAAACTATTTGCATCAGGTATTTCGGGCACGCAATGCGCCAGGTTTAGTCCCGGTGTTCCCATTCAAGAGTCCGTCCGATCATTCGTGGAATCAACTACATCCAGCATCGGACATCTGGGAACTCAATTCAAGCTTTTTATTCGCATTCTTATATCGCGTGTAAACCTTCTTGCGGATCTTTTCAGGGTGTGGACAGCCGGTTTGACTTCCCACGTCCCCGCGCTAGGCTTAATGGGTCGCCAAACCATAATCTCGGCTCTTGAATGAAGCCGATGCCCAACAGGGCGGGAGGTAGTGACAGGAACCCTCCATATGAATGAAACCCCTATGCACCGTCGCACTACTCGTATTTTCCACAATTTTGACCTTTACGCCCCGTTTATTCGTTTCTAGGGTAATTGCCGTTTCAGCCCCGATCCCCGCCGTCACCACGACGCTATCGGGCAAAAACTGGGCATATACCGTCCCCTTCGCCGTAAAGAACAAAGCGGACATTGAAAAGCTCATCCAGTGTGAAAGTTCTGGCGTGAATATCAGCCGTCCGGACAGCGACGGAATCTTCAGCGACGGCATCCTCCAATTTCATCGAGGTCCCAAAGACACGATGCAGAGCAGCACATGGCAGTTCTTCTCAGAGGCAAGTGGGATCGGCGGCAACCCGCTCATCCCAAGCGATGCAATTCAACTTGCGGATTGGGCTATTAGCCATGGCCTAGGTCCTCATTGGTCATGCTGGCGAATCGAGAAGCTGTAATCTTTTACCGACCTCAACGGCTTATCTCATAGGCGCGATATGGGGTGCGCCGAGGTCGAACTCTAGCTAGACCTTATGGACACTAAAGCAAAAACCTCTTTTTGCACCGCCGATTCTGGTGTATTCCCAGGACGGCGGTTTTTTTGCGCTAAAATGACTGCCAGTCATGGCACATTGGAATGAGGAACGCGACCAGAACCGCATCGTTCAGATGCGAAAATGCGGACAGTTCGCCATAAAGTTTAAGCATCTCATTGACAAGTACGAGGAAATTGGCGATGACATTTATTGGTCTGAATTTGTCGCAATCTTGCGTATCGCCGCTCGAAAATAGTTATCCCCACCCCCGCTTGACGGTATCTGTAGGTTTGCTTCAATAAAAGCACAACTGAATATCAGACACCTTGCGACGCTTTCACATTGGTATCGGTTCTCACTCGCAAGGTGTCTACTGGTACCAAGTTGAAAGCGTGTTTTTATAAAACATCCTGCGGGTTAGGTGGGCGAACCATACAGCCTCCCGTGGATTGCCAGCTTGAATGTATGGACTAGGACGACATGCGACCGGCAGGACCCGGCTCACCCAAGACTCATGAACCTAGCGTGCGATCATCGTTCCTTCCGGCGATGACGACGAACCCAACGAGCCAACGGACTCTGCGGAGAGTGGAAGGTGCAGCGGACGGAAGACTTCGTACTTTGAATGTTGCGGAAAAAATTGGAGTCATGGGCAACGGAATATCAGCGAAACTCCAGCCCGATATTTAGGTTCGACCCCCGCAACATTCAAAGTACGAACGAAAAAACCGAAAAATCCGCTAAAAAAGAGAGACCATAGACGGCTCTTGACTCTCCTATTCCCATTCTCATAAACCGGATTTACAGAGAATAACCTTGTTTTCCACTTGTGTCCCTACAGTCAGGAGAGTAATTCTCTTCTTTGGAGATTCAATTCTATGGTGAATATTCCTACTGATCTTGAGGTTCTACAGTACGCAGCGAAATTCAACTCGAATCCCGTGCAAATGATGAGCCGCCGTACGGCTCAAGAAGTCGAATGTCCGTTCTGTCATGCGGTGCCAGGACTCCCATGCAGCGGCAGCAATGGAAGGGTTCGCAAGGCACAGCACAAAGACCGCTACTTCGAAAGGGTACGCCGCTTCATACTCGAAGGTCATTGTGCCTAATCAACTAAGCCCACGTCATCTTCACCGCATCCTCAAGCGCCGTCTGCCTGCTCTTTACCCACGGGGCATAATGCTTCTCCGTCGTCTTGATTGACGTATGCCCAAGGAGCATCGAAACCGTCCCAATAGGAACGCCCTTTTCGAGGAGGCTTACCGAAAAAGTGTCGCGCAGCCGATGAGAATGCCCGTCAGGTACTCCGGCCATGACGTACACCAATTTCAGACGCTGCTGCCATTCGGTGATCGCGCTCTTCGGCGTTCCGATCCCGCGATAGAAGAAATGCTCATCCCCTTCGTCGCACGCCATGACCGCCTTGACCACATGCTTCGGCAGCGGCACCCATACCGGATACTTCGTCTTTTCCTGCCGCAGGAACAGTTTTCCATTCTTCAATGTCTCACGCCTGAACATCACCGCATCGGAAATTCGGATGCCGGAATAGCGCATCAGGAGGATGAGCGCTAGTAATTTCTTGGGAGTGTTCTCGGGTATTTTCGGATGGGCTTCGCGGATGGATTCCGCTGCCCAGAGAATCTTCTTCATCTCCTCATCAGTAAAGGGAAGCGTCGGGTCGTATTTCACCGGCGGCGTCTCTACCGCTTTAGCGGGATTTTTCTCAACCCAGTCCGAGACCTCGCAGAACTTGAAGAACTTCCGAACCATCTCCATGCGCTTTTGTATGGTGACCGGCGCGAGTTTCCAGGAGTCACACAGGCGGCGCACGTCATCGGTCGTGACCGCCCGGACAGGCATATCGCCGAACGTCAGTTTCAACTCGGCGACGACGCTCCGGTATTTCCGCATCATGGCGTCGCTCAATCTCATGGCCTCGCGGTTTTCGAGGAAGCGCTGCGCCGCCTCTTTTACCGTGAGCGCCTTCCCGTCGCCGTGTATCTCCAGCTCTCGGATTGTGCGATTGGCCGCTTCCCAGCTCGTGAGATCGAGCGAGCGGCGCACGGGGACACCGTCCAAAACCCCTTGCACCCATATCGGGCAGGAGCAGGATTTATAGCGCCGCGAACGGTGCTTGCAGTCCGCACGATGCCTGCGATACGGGGTAAGCATATACGCAAGCGTGGTACAAATCAGGTACAGATGTCAAATGTATTTTGTAAGTTATTTATAATAAACAACTTAATCTGGTGCCCGGAGGGGGACTTGAACCCCCATGAGGTTGCCCTCTGCGGATTTTAAGTCCATTTTTGGCTGTCTTGCAGGCGGTCGCACCCTCTTCCAAAACGTCGCATAACCTATTTAGATGCAATGTGATAACTGGACCATCATGTTTGCAGCCAAGTGCAGCGAAATGCACAAAAGTAGGAAACCAACAGCCATCAAAACAGCCACTGAGGAGTTCAGCGGATTTTTACCGTGAGAATGAGATGGGATGCAACCAATTTCGGGCAGCTCAATGGCTGTTTGGTGGCTGTTCAGTGGCTGTTTTGCTTCTCAAGCATATGCAATCGCGTGACTTAACAATGCACTTTCTGTGGTGCAAATAATCCGTTCTTGATCTGACATGCAGCCGATTTCGGGCAACGGCCACTAAATCCGATGAAGTGCCCTTCGCGCCACTCTTCAGAAGCAATCTGGTGTTCACGCGAATACCTTAAAACGCATCCATTTACACCCGTTTCGCAGCCCAA
>JAEHJW020006220.1_pt1 | contig 46385 bp, 70 predicted proteins | sample 9271431 | NCBI WGS metagenome assembly JAEHJW02
AAACGCCACCAGCAGCCACGGCAACGTCGTTCCATGCGTTACCTGTTGTGCCTACTACTGGGAAGCTGGTAACACCTACGGTTCCAATAGCTTCTGTTCCAGCCGGTAACGCGGATAACTGCACCGGAAAATCAGCAGGATTAACGATGATAACCTGTCGCCCTTCGGCGCTAGTGAATGGTGTGTCTGCGGGGGCGATGGTTTCTGGCATGGGGGCAACTCCGAAAAAGGTTTAATTCAAGTTACGGGTGATTTTCTAAAATGTAAAGGTTTGAACTTCCGTAACCGTCGTCGCCGCCATAATCTCCACCTTCAGCAATTCCAGTTGATCGCTCATCTGGTGGAGATACAATTCCCCTTGCTGAAAAGCTGACATAATCTGCTGCGGCGTCATGTACACGAAAGAACCACCTTGCAGGTACACCTTGCGCCCTAGCAACTCCCATTCCGCCGTTCCATCGGTGACAGGCGTACCAAACGTAGTCGGCGGGGTAGGGGCGGACGTGCCGGACTTGCCGGACGCGGAGCAAAACAGAATCACGCCTCCTACGTTGCAATAGGCTCCTGCGGTGTACTCGGTAGATGCGGCCCACACCGGAGCCTGCATCATGGCGTTAGCGGTAATGGCGAGGGACAGATTCAACGCCTGTTTACCTGCTGTGTTGTCCACTTGATACGCCGTACCGTTGATGGTGACAGGCACGTAGTCGGTAGCGGTGTTGTAGCCTTGAGTGATGAGGGCGATTTGGGTGGATTGGGCGGCAGACAGAGACTCCACCAGCACGCCATTCACCAGTTGCCATAGCATGGGGTTCGCAGACTGTGCGGCGCTGCATGGTGCCTCATTGGCGGGATACACTGCGGGCTCTTCGGTGTAAGCGTGCAACCCGATCCCATTACCGTTGCTGTCTAATTCAATCGCGTAGATCATGGGTTCACCTTATGGGTTGGGGATGAAGAAAGCGGAAACGAAGGCATCGAGAGCGGCAGCGGAACCGGCTGTGGCGTTGAAGGATACGGTAGTCTGCTGGCCGGTGTTCATCGGAAGATAACCAGACCCATAGATGCCATAGGCTGTTGCATTGTTGCCATTGGAATTGAGCCCCGCCAACGACGTAGATAACCCTGTACCGCTGGTTCCTGTCGTGGAACTCTGCCCGAACCCATAACACATCAACCATCCATTGGATGGAGCTGTAAATGTCCCGGTTGTCGCAGTTAAGCTGGTTGCCGTAGTGCTTGCCGCTACGGCCTGCACAGGGGCAGCGTTTGCGACTTGGCTTAAGTTCACTGCTGCATTGCTCTGCGTGGCGGGGGCTACTACTGTCTGACCAAACGTCCGTGCCCGCCAATTTGTACCGTCCCAATCCGCATGGATTCCCTGCGTTGGGGATGATGCCGGAATGGTCCACGAGTAAACCTGCGAGCCGTCCGGTAACTCAATGTACGGGCTGCCGGTGGTGACAGGAGATTGCACAGTAACGTCATAGGCCGCCGCGCTGCCGAACGCAGTCACACTGCTACCAGCCGCCGCCTGATCGTTCAGCGTCAGATCAATGGCGGCGGTCAGAGTGCCGGGGGTCACGACGAGATGGTTTACGGCGGGCAGCGTTTCCGACGCCACGGGGGAATGCGTGCCTGCCACCGGAGCCACGGTATCCGCTGTGGGGCTGACGAACGCGTAATCGCCGCTGCTCCAGTTCTGCGCCGCTGTGCCCTCCTGCCCTCTCAATACGGTCAGAGTCGTGCCGGATATGGCGGTGACATAGACGATTTCATACACGAGTCCAGTCGCCGCATCGTTCAGCGTGAGCGGCATAACCTCGCCCGGACCCAGCACCGGAAGGTTGGCGCTGCTGGACAGAGACAAGGAGGTCGCCGTGCTGGATGCCGCTGCAGCAAGCGTGGTGTCTACATAATTGGCGAAAACGAAAGCGGTCATCGGTTAATTCCCCATGATGGCGGCAGTGCCGCTGTAGGTGGTGGTGACATCGGGCGCGGTGATGGTGATGCCTGTGGTACTGGCGGTCAGCGTAAGGCCGGTATCGTTACCAAGGACGAGAGGGACAGTAGAGAACGCCACAGGAAAGTCGATGGTCTGATTCGTGGTCGTGTCGTTTTCGTAACCGTTAAAGGTGAGGATGACGGTCTTGCCATTGCCCTGCTGCGGCATGAATAAGTCCACCGTTCCGGCTGTGGTGCCTGCGGTTGACGTGGAGTTTGTGGCCGCATAGGCCAGATTGGTCACGAGAGAGGGTGTGCCTGCCTCATTCCACAGTTCGTGCCAGTAGGTATTGCCATCACTCACATATGCCGCGCTCTGGAACGGCTGGATCGCCGTTACCTGAGAATCCAGATTGTCGCCAGATTGCACGGCGATATTGACCACATAAGAGGACGAGTTGCGGATGACTTGCGTGGCGTGTCCTGCGATCTTGATGTTGGCTGGAGCCAGTGTAATCGTTACTGGCCCCGATGTCCCGTTGACCGTATAAATCCCGTTGATATTGGCCGCGCCGAGGGTTGCGCTCGCACTGCCGCCCGTAGCGTTGGCGAGAAAAAATCCGTCCGCCTCGGACGCTGCCTGCGCGAAATCCGAGTTGAGTTCATCGGCGGTCAGCACCTGTCCCGCGATAAAATTGGAATCTATGGTCATGATGGCCTCTTATCAGGTGATGACGGCATTATTGAGCGTGGATTGATTCAGTGTGAACGCGAAACCGATTACCCAGGTGATTTGTATCGGCATGGGTAGAATTCCTTGCGCGACCAGCGCTGCAAAAACATGCGCAGCGGGAATGTCTGGGATCGTGATGTAAAGCCGGATGCTCATGACCTGCCGCATGAACATTTTACCGTATGCCGGTTTTTTTCCGAACGTGCGCGTCCCATACCCCGCGTCTGGCACCATCATCATCGGCATGATGCTGATATAATTCGTCATGCCCAGATCGACATCGGCCCCATTCGCTCCGTACAGGAATCTGGCAATGCGGTTTTTCAACCATGGAATATCTATGTTGTCCGCGTCGCCCTGATACAGTATCCATGTGAGCGTGCGCTTATAGTAATCATCGTTCGCAACCTTCGCCGTGCCGGATTGTTTTTTCAGCAGTGTGCCATAGGGCGATGTGCCATAAGTGCGTGTCCCATAACCGCCGCGAGTGCTTTTGTTCAGCGTGGAAATAACGGGACGCGCCACCCCGTAGATGCCCGTCGCCGTCCAGTCCAGCAATGGTCCGATGATGTTCGGATTGGTGTATGCGCCCAGCGGAGTGGAGTTGAACCAGTCCAGATACCCCTGCATGATCGCCGTGTAGGCGTCGGCGAACGCCTGAATGTTCGCGTCGTCGGAATACTGATCGTAGACATAGCAACGCGGAACCGCCTGTATAGGCTGCTGCGCGAAGGATTCGGTGCTCATCCCTGCGCCACCGTAACGCCGGTCGGAGCGGCCAGAAAATAGTCGCTATTGTACATGGTGGCGATGATGTTCGTTCCCGCTGCGGGAGTTACCACTATGCCGTTTACCGTTACCGTCACCGCGAAACTGGTCAGCAAATGGCGCGGAAGAATGCTCGCAATGGCATCCTGAAAGGCGTCCTGCACCCCCAGTAGATTGAGCGGGGAGCCGACCGGAACCGCATTGATGTAGTTCAACACCGCAATCTGCCCGAGTTGGTTCACCTGCGACGAGGCGGTGAAGTTGGTCAGCGTGGTGTTCCACGTAATGGCGGCTGTCGTCGTCTGCGCCGCCGGATTGACATAGGTAATCAGATAATTGTCCGGCGGATTGACGAGGCTGACCTGTATATTCCGGTCGGAAACCATCGAACCCATAAGCATCGGGAAATGCAGCGTTCCCAGAAATATGGCGTTCGCCACGGCATACGGATCGCCACCGCCGCAAATGATCTCCCATGTACTATGGGTCTGCTTCACGGCCACCAATCGCGGGTCGACTCCGGGGATGGCCAACAAGCCGGATTTGATGTAGTTGACGACGCCGATGCCGATCTCGCCAAAAGCCATAATGGTACGCCCGCGATAGCTCTGCACCGATTCCGACCCTGTACCCGGTACGCCCGCCTGCGGATTGGTGACGGTGATCGTGTATCCGCTGGGCAGTGTCGTCACGATCTGGGTGACGGTATTCGCCAGAGGTGTCCATATGCCTGACTGAGTGGCGACGGCGAACGTTTGCGCGCTGGTCCCGTTCGATCCAATTACCGTGCCCTGCTGAATCTGGTATTGATAGGTGCCGTCGGAGATGATGAATCCCGCCGGGATCACATATCCAACCGGCCCGCTGAACACCACATAAACACTGGTATTGGTGGGACGCCCCTGTTGCAGCCCCAGCATTGCGCCGAGTTCCGCAAGGACGGAAGGTGCCGCGCCATAGGGCGAAACACTCTGCACCGCGTCAACCCGCGCCTGATCCGCCGTCACCAACGCACCCATCTCGGTGCTGAGCAAGTCCTCGATGAGCGTCCCTGGAAGATCGGCAGTGTAGCCCGGCTGCACTGCGGCCACGGCTTGCTGCACGGCTGCGCGCAACGTGGCCGGGGGCGTCGGCTGCGGCCCTGCGCTGGTCATGATGAGCGGGATAGCAATGGGGCTCAGGCTCAAGTCGGTATCTCCGCTGTGATCGTCGCGCCGGACTTGGTGACGATGTTGATGTTATAGGTTGGGTTCGTGACGCCTGACACTCGGCTAATAGCCAATGCCGCGAACTTGCCCGCAAAGAATGTCTGCGTCTGCATGACGTAATAGTCCGGCGCGATCTGGGTCATGATCGTCTGGTACTGCGGAATACCCCAGTTGGCCCAGAATGGCGACTCGCCCAGATTGAGCTTCAGCACTTGGGCAAGCCAGGTCACGAACACTTCCTGGTTCAGCCCATCCGGTCCCGTCTCGACGGCCACCCACTGGCCGTTTTGCCTGCCCCAGACGCGCATCAGCCAGCCACCGGGCCGCCAGACGTGCCAGAGCCGGTTGTTACGCCGGTATGCTCATGGGTGCCGAACTCGATGCCGCCGATGTCAAATCCGCTGCTGCTCAATGTCACGGTCTGCCCTCCTGCGGTCATGGTGATGCTGCTGGCGTTCATGGCGATCTGCGTGCTCCCGTAGGTCAGCGTGATGCCCTGCTGATTGCCGACGATGCTGCATGGCGTTGACCCCTGCGTCGTCTGCGCGATCCAGCCATCCGGCCCTTGGATGATGCGGGCGTTGGGATTGGCCGGGGCAAACGCTTGCTTGCCAACTGGCACGAACACCAGCGCGTCGATATTGCCTGGGCGCTTCCAGGTTGCTTGGCCGCCCCCAATGCCCGATATGCCGCCGAGATAAACGTCTGCTGGAACCGTGAACCCGGTATCGCCGATCTGGTAGGGCTCGTAATCGTAGGGGCTGCTGGCAACGGGGATCGTGATCTCGGGCAGAATCCATGGCGCGCCTTGGGGCAGATCAAACGCCACCGTAACGATCTGCCCGGCCACCGCCGTCACATGGCAGGGCAGAGACTTGCCCATGATGCCCATGACGATATGCACGGCGCGCAGGGCGATGTTTTGCAGATCCTCCTGCACGAAGATCCGCGCGGGCTCTACATAGCTCATGTCAAATCCGCGTAGCAGCGGTACACCGTCACCCACTCCGCCGCGTTGCTGCTGCGGAAGTTCCCCACATAGCGGGCACTGGTTACGGTGAACTGTCCGTTGAAGGATAGGTTGTAGTCCACGCTGGCGTTATTGAATGACGGCGACTGAAACACCAGACCCGGCGCGTTCAGGTCCACCTGCGGCATCTTGAGTGCATTGCCTGCGCTGATGTCCGCCCGCATGGTCGTCACCACGTCAAGCGCATAGGCTTCCGTCTCGCCACCCGCCCATGCAGGCTGTCCGATCAAGTCAGTGAAAAGCAACTGCGTCACTTGGGGCTTGGTAGTCCGATCCGTCACCAGAATGCTGCCGTCCTGCTGGTGGTAGATGGAAATGCCCGGATAGGTGGCCGAGACTTCGCCCTTGGTGTACTGCTTGAGCCAGTACGAGAGATCGCCAAGCGTTGCCGCGACGTGCTTCACTGGGTGCGTCGTGGCTAGGTTCTGGCTGACCTGAATAGTGACGGTATAGCCGGGGTAGGCCGTCGCAAGGCACGATTGCAGAGCGGTTTGCAATGTCTGTCCCGGCTGCCAGGTGAACATAAACGGCCCCGGATGGCGCGGCGTGAACGGGCTCCAGTAGCAGACGAAGGTGAGCGACATATCCTCGCCCACCCAATTACCGATGCCCTGCTGAACGTACCCCTGAGCCACGAGCCCGGGTGTTGGCTGGTTGTTCGCCAAGGGCAGCCCGGGCAGCATTCCCGCGTAAAGCCGGATCCCGTAGTTCCTGAAGTTATTATTCTGCTTGATGTCGTCGAACGACACGCCCTCGACCGTTACCAGAAAAGACGGCGAGTTGCCCATGGCCTGATCCAGAATCAGCACGTCGAACTCGATGTTCTGCGCCTTGGGGTCGTAGATGCCGCCCGGATGGCTGGTCCAGACTTTCGATGGCGTGTTTTCGTAGATGATTTTTTTGGACGGAATAGGGGGTATCACTGTTGGCGCTGTTGGGGTGCCGAGCGTTACTCCTACACCCACGTTCTGCGCATTAGGCGCAAATAACTCCAGCGCGTAGAACCGGCTCACGGGTTCACCTCAAAGTTTCCGGTATCCGCACGGTACAGCAACGTGCTGGTGCTAAACACGCCCGGCGCAAGGTAGATGTTGAAATCCAGCGGCGATCCGATCAGCGGACCATACCACACGGGCGGCTGGTTGTTCTGGGCGAGGCTGATGTAGTATCGCTGCGCCGCAAAATTCCACACCACGATGCCCTGATAGGCTTGTCCGTCCAGCGTGAACTGCCCCTTCCACGGCGGCGTTGCTCCCGGAACGAGGTTGAGCTTGACGTAGGTCGTCACAGCACGCTGCTCGCAAAGCTGCCCACGTCAGAAACGACGCCCTGAACCCCGGACTGAATGGCGCCAATGCCCGTTTGCACGCCCGATCCTATGGCCTGCTCCACGCCGGACCACGAACTGCTGGTGCCTACCGATCCGCCGGACAGGATATTCATGAGGCCAGAGAGCGCCCCGGCCGCTTGGCTCTGGCTGATGAGCGGTTGCAGGAAGTCCCACTGCCACTCGATCTGCTTCTGTTTGCTCCCGTCTGGCGTCACGTCGGAAAGCGAAAGCAAGATGCAGTCCGTCATGAGCATGGCGGGCATCGCTACGGTGTACGTTCCGCCCGCCGCGTTGTGGCTCTCCAGTGTGCTTTTCAGACTACTGAACAGGGCCAGCTTGGTCTCCATGCCGAGCACTTGGTTCACCGGCCAAATCATGCGCATGGCGAACGACTTGGGCTGCTCGACGGTCGCATTGGCTGCGATGTTCTTGTTTGCGAACGGGTAGAGCGCCGCCGTCTGATTCACGGCCTGCGCGCCCGACACCGGAACGAAGCGCCACGGAAAGTCCTGCATTCCTACGCCTTGGCCGGTGATGGCTCCGGACAAAAGGCCCTGCGCCAAGCCGCCCAGCCCTCCCAGAGTGGCGACAATGGGAAGCAAACCGCCCGGAACTGATCCGGCCATGCCTCCTGTGAGCGTGATGGGCGAGACCTGGAAAAACAGGTCGTAGGCAGTCCGCGCCGCCGTTGCAAATCCGCCCATCAATGAGCCGCCATGTGAATTTGCGAACCTATGTTATGCGCTGGCGTGCCACTGCCGCTTTCGCGGTTGGCGTCCAGAAGAGCGCGCTTGATGACTTGATAAAGCTGGTGATCGGAGCGTTGCATGGGTTGCTCATTCTCGCGCAATCCGGCGATGAGCTTCGCCAGAACGGATACGTCGCCGAGGTTCAACGTCTGGTTCTCCCTCACCTTCATGCCTTTGGCAATGTTCTCCGCATGCTGATCTATGATGCGATTGTTGGCAATCGCTTTGGCGGTCTTGGGGTTAAATTCATACCCTTCAAAGTGCCGTGTTTCAGCCAGTACCGTATGCGCCACCGGATACCTGCGTACCAGTCTGGCCGCGGCGCGGTAGTCTTGCGCATTGCTCCCGAACTTGGCATACCGGATGCCGTTGCCCTTGTTCAGATAGCTGGCATCGCCCTTGAAAGCCTCTATGTCCATGGGGTTGTGATTGCGCTCGTACTGCGGGGTCGATGCCAGGTCTTTCCTGTAGGCCGCCAGTTCTTTCTGATAGGCTGATTTGGCCGCTTGGTAACGACTTGTGCCCTTGGCGCGCTCCATCATCCCCTTGCCAGCTTCCATAACCAGCTTGTCTTTCCCGATCTTCGAGGCTGGCCCATGCAGGAAGTTGTACACCTTCCCGGCGGCATCCATTACGACGCCCTGCCCATGCGTAGGCGCCTTACCCGTCACCATGCCTTTGAGCGCGGCGTTGATGCGGTTGGCCGCCCAGTTTACCGAGTCGACTAGCTTGTTGAGCGCGGTGTTCATCAGCGGCGCACCCTTAGCAAGCGTGCGGCTCAAGTCGGTGGACAGCTCGATCTCTTTCTGGGAGATTGTGACGGCAAGCTGACTCATGGTGCGGCCAGTTGTCTTGGAGAAGTTCATGGCTTTTTGCTGTGTCTGCGCGTTGGCGATGGTGCGGTTTACCGTGGCCCAGCTCGTGCGCTTGAGCAAAGCCAAGTCCTGCGCGGTGATGCCGATCTGCGAAAACCCGCGAACCACATCCATCACGCCCAGCATGTGCGTCTGCGTGTGATCGGCAAGCTGTTTGGCCTTCTTGATGGACTCGGCATAGAGCTGCATCTTGCTCATGTGCTGCCAGCCTTGGCCGACTGCGCGTGAAAAGAATGACTGCGCGGTGGGCATGAACTCAGCCTGCCGCATCGCGCTCAAGGTCTGCGCCGGGTTCGTCAGCACCGGCTGATACGCCGTATCTACCGCCGACACCTGCCCCGGCGTCATATTCATAATCTTTGCGTTTTTGTACCGATTCAGGATGGTATCGCTCTGATGCTGATAGAGCGCCACTGCGGCGAGACCAGCGCCCGCCACTGCGCCACCGACGAAGGGAATGGCCGAGAACAAGTCCTTGCCCATGCGCCCAATCAGTGAGAACGTCTTGCGCCCTGTTTCGCCCATCTTGGAGAGTTCGTTGCGCCCCTGACTCACCCTGGCGGTAAGCGTGGCCATCTTCTGGCCAGCATGGTGCAACTCGACGGTAAAGTCCTTGGTAGCGCCCGCACCCTCGCGCATGTGCCGCTTGAGATGGCCGCCGAGCTTGCTGAATCCGTCCTTGGCCGCATCGATCTTGCGGTCCATCTTCTGGAACGGTTCAGGGATCTCTTTGGCGTCTTTGCTGAACTTCTGGAACTTCTCCAAGAAATCTGAGAACCTCTCGTCGTTCACATCGATGTCGATGATCGACTTAAACGCCATGGATGATCTCCCGTAGTTCGTTCAGCACGTCGCGGTATCGGTATTGCTGCGGGCCTTGAAATACGCCCTGCATGCCGCACCCATTGGCGGCATAGGTGAGCAGTTCCGACCGCCGATACGCCTGCCTCAGACAGGCACCGACAACGCCGCCTTCGCGCGTGGTGCCCCTGCCGGTTTCGATGTCATCAAGGATGCCGCGTAGTCCTCGCAATTCTGCAACGTAAGCGAGCAACTCAAGGCTCCAGTCAGGAACTCCAGCAGGCCGGCCCGCGCCTTCTTCGTTTCGAACTGCGAGCCGAGCGTAAAAAAACAGATCGCCCCCTCCACGTCCGTCCAATCGTCGGCGCTGATCTTGCCGGACTGAATTGCCTGCTCGACGGGCAGCATGTCAAAGCCTGCGTCCATGGGCGCTAGGATCATCGTCAGCCGCTTGATCTCGCCCAAAAACGCCCGCGCCCCAGAGTCTCCATCCTTGCCATCTTCCTCAGCGATCCGCTTGCCCGCGTCGGCGATGGCCAGGGCGGCAATGCGCGGGCCGGTGAGCAGTGCCGACTTCATGCCGCGCCCGAAGATTTCCTCGTTGGCGCGGGCGAGTACCCGGTAATTGGCACGGAACACCGACTCAGGCAGCGGAGAAGAAAACGCCCGCACCGGATCGTCAATAGGGATGATGACATTCAGGTCGCCGTCGATCTCCATTACAGGCTCCAGATGTAGTCGTTGATGTTATAGACGCCCCGGATGGTGAGGATCAGGCTGGCGTTCTTGCCGTTCATCGCGCCCGGCTGCGGTTTCAGGATCGAGCAGTTATGGATGCGGTACTGGCTCAGCGTGGTGGCGTCCGTGTGGATCACCATGCGCCCGATCTGGCCGTTGCTCTGGAATTGCTGAGCCCAGGACTCACCCAGGGCTTGCGTTTTGAGCACATGGATCGTTGCCGTGGCCAGGACGTAAGGGGCGGGGCTATTCACCACACCCGTCATCGTCTTGATCTGATCGGTGCCGTCCTCGTCAATGTCGAGCGATATACCTTCCTCGGCGACGTAGGCGGCAGTGATGTTCAGCGTGGGGAAGGCCGGGAACACGACGCTGCCCCGGACGCGATTCAGCAAGCCTTGCGGGACTTGGGGATTACCAGTTGCCATGATATGCCCTCCTTACAGGCCGCTGACGTTGAGGTTAAAGGTGATATTCAGGAACCCGGCCTGTCCAACGGCGGAACAGCTCAGGCCGTTGTAGATGCCGTTGGGGTAGTCGCCGGGGTTCTGCTGGTAGTAGGTGGCGAACGGAACCGCCGACACCGTGCCGGAGAGCAGGCAGTCAAAGGCGATGGCGTCGTCGATCTTCTGCTGCGCGGTTTCTGCCAGCAAGTTAATGCCGTGCTGGTCGTATTCCAATGGCGGGTTGCTGTTGCTGCCGTTGATGATGGCGTTGGCAAGCGCCTGATCGGTGTTGATCCCAGCCCAATCGACGCCGTACCACTCGCTGATCTGCACCAGACTGGACGTGGTGCCCTTGAAGATGCAGTTCTGCGCAATGCCGCCCTCAGCGCCAGTCCCGATCCAGTTGGCGCCGTAGTTGGCGAGGGTCTGGATGCTGTTCTGGTAGCCGGTAGCGGGCCATGGGGTGACGCCGAAAGCGAATCGGTACTGCACAGGTGGCAGTTTGTTGGCGGGGCCCGGGTTATTGGAAACCAGGGCATAGAGCAGGACGGCAGACGTGAACTCGCCGGTCTGTGCGCTTGGGGATGGAACCGCAAGAATAGCCGCCTTATAACCAACCCAGACGCTGTTCGCGCCCATGGTTCCATATGCCGCGCAGTTCGTAACGCTGGACTCGATGCAGAAGTACACCTTGGCCGTATTGCCGCTGTAGGTGTTGGCGAGATCAGCCAGCGTGGTGCTCGTGCCGGTGGTGGTGGCAATGGGCGCGGCCTGACTGTAACTGGTGCCGATGGGGGTGCCGCTAGAGCCGTTCTGCAGATACAGGCTGCCCGCTGCGGTCCCCATGTACACCAGATAATCCGTAGCGCCCGTCAATGCGGCGGGGCTGGATACCACAAGCTCGTCAGCGTCCGCCGTGGTGACATCGCTAGTCACGACAGGAGAAAGTTGCCCGATGGTGCCATCCGCGTTGAGATAGGTGATCTGGGTGTAATAAGTGCCTGCCGGAAGGGTGCTGGTACTGTCCGCCGTAATGGCGACGCTCGCGGCAGCGGGTGCGGGCAGTGTGTCCCAATCGGCGGGTGTCAGCCATCCATAGAACACCTTGGGGTTGTCCTGAATCCACGTCGCCAGCGCACTGATGCCGTCTTGAGGGGTGGCTTGGGTGCCCAGCTCTAAAACATACACGCCCGCCACGCTGCCCTGAGCGAAGAACGTGGTGTTCATGTTCTGCAGCTCTTGGTAGTTGCCAGCGGCACTCAGGATGCTGGCGAGTTCGCTGGAGTTGCTGAGGTACTGGTAGCTGCCAGCGGAGAGTGTAGTACCGCCTACCGAGATCAGCGCCCCGGACCGCTGAAGCTGCGACGGCTGGGGGGGATACTGGATCGTCAGATTTTCAGTGACGATCCGCAAGGCTTGCGAGGTGGCCATGGGCTACTCCTTATGCGTAGTAGCAGACATTGAGGCTGCCAGAGGTGATATTGCTGGTTTCTACGTACAAGCCCTGCGGACACGCCAGGAGGGGAGATGGAAGGCTGCCCGGCTTGGAGGAGGAGATGGTAGTCAGCAAAGTGCCACCGCTGGCCGGATTGCCGTTGTACACGGCCGCTGTCCATACAGGCTCATAGGCGATCTGGATGCTGCCTGCCGTGGTGCCAGAGGTCACGACATACAGACCGTTCGGGCAGGCCAACGGAGGGGATACAACTGGGCCAACCGCATCCCCGGAAAGCGTGGCCAATAACACGCCACCGCTGGCCGGATTGCCGTTATAAATGGCGGCCGTCCATGCACTGCCTGCGGTGCCGACGGATGCGCCGACAAAAACCGCTGCATCGCCAGAATTGATGGTGGTCGTGGTGTTGGTGCTGATGGCGGCGCCGAGTTCCGGGCCGAGGATGCCGGTGATAAGCAGCCCGGAAAACACGGCATTGTTGCCGCTGTTGATCTCGGTCGTGGTGTTGGTGCTGATGGCGGCGCTGACTTGAGCGCCGAGGGGACGATTCAATGGATATTGCTGCATGGCGGTTATCCTCAGTTGGTAATGTTCAGGATTGGTTCAATGTTGGATGGGGAATACCAGACGGATACCGCGCCGCCGGTGCCGGGGTTGACGACGAGGCCGTTGAAAACCCATATGCCGTCCAAATGGATGATGCCGACTTCTCCCGCCGCGATGGGCGCGATCATGTTGGACTGCGCCGCACCAGCTACCGTGGCAGAGTCGTAGACGCCCCCTGCTGCGGTTGGCGTGACTAAAATGGAGAGATTGAACGCCATCCCCTGCCCCGCATAAATGAGCGTGGCGGCGGTGATGTTGAGCATGCTGCGAGAGCCTTGCGGGCCTTGACGGTAAATCGGAGTGGCCATGATTGTTCCTTATGCATCAAACATCGCGTTGGCAGAAACCGCGCTATCCCTTTGCCGCCACCGTGGCGGTGATAGTCGCGGCATCCAGGCTGGACAGTTGGATATATCTGGCACCGCAAGCAAATTGCAGGTAGAAATCTCCAGCAGCGCTCAATGCTTCGCTATTGCTGGACGGATACCAGTTGGTGCCATCGGCAGACACATTTACGCTGATAGTCGTGGCGGCGCTAGACGACCCAAATACGCAAATATTCGCCAATCCCGCTGTGTCAATGGTTGCCGATACCCCGGCAGCCGCAACTGCGACCGCGTTCCATGCGTTTCCGGTGGAACCGATGTTTGGCTTGGACGCGACGCCCACAGACCCGATTAGATTTGTCCCAGCCGGTATGGCCGGAAGAGAAGTCACTCCTACGGTCCCGATGGCATTTGCGCCGGGCAATATTGGGAAATCAGCCATGCTTTATACTCCGCTGAATGAATAGGAAATGGATGCCGACAGGATGAGTTGACGGGCTATGGCGTCCGCAGCGCCCTGGTAGTAGTCGGCGGTGAACTCAATGGTTTTCTTCATCGCAATGGCCTTGATCTCGGACTGCACGCGCTTTTCGTCCTGAATGACGGGGCTGCTCATGAATCCATAGAGCCCGGACCAATCCGCGTACAGGATCATCGCATTCATCCACTGCCGGGCTTGCTGATTGTTCAGGCCGTAGAGCGTAATCCGCACCCGGTCGCGCATGAGCTGCGTATCGGGCAGATCGTAGGGGCCTGTGCCGGTTTTCTGGCTCCAACGGTAGCGCGGCATCATCTGTATGGCCTGCGTCATCCCTGGCTCAATATGCACTACGCCATAGGGCGGCACGATGTTCTCGCTCACCAAGAACGACGGGTACAGCGTAATGGTCGGGGCCTGACTCATGGGCATGCCTTGGAACCCAGCAGGAGCGCCAAGGAAGATCGGCAGGCTGTTGCTGACAATCGGCCCTGTTGGCAGATCTGCGGCGCTCGCCACAAGCTGTGATTGCATCGCCGGGAAGACGGCGAATCCCGCGTAGTGGAATAGCCCAGCTTGCTCGTAATACGCGCCCCGGCTGCTGAACGCGATCTGCATCGTCGTGCCGTCCGGCGTCTGCCATGGGCATATCCAGAGCGTGCCGGGGTTGATAGCGTTGAGCGCGGACACCTCGGCCTCGGACGTGAAGATGACCGAGTTCATGCCGATGGTCTGGTCCTCTTCCTGGCTCCGGTCGGTGCTGTAGTGCAGGCTGCCTTTGACCGTAAGCTGATTTGCCGTCGCCACCCAGAAAACAAAGCCGTCCTCGGCTATAGTTTGCCTGGTGTACTGCGAGAACGTCAGCTTTTGATCGCGGCTAAGGTTGTTCAGACCTTGGCGTAGCGCGGTGCCAAGCTGTGTCGGCTGGCCCGTTGCTTCTGCGGCGATGCTCATTTGATCTCAGCTCGGAAGCTTGCGGAAAATAAACCCGTATCGATGAAAGCTGGGCGGGGGCCGCGCGTCTTGCCCTTCACCTTCTTAAACCGATGCGACACGCCATTCTGCGCTGCCGCGATGGCCTGCCCGCTGGTTTTCTGCCATTCGTCCGCACTCAGGTAGTCGCGAAAGCCGGACTCGATCTGGCCCATAGCGCCCGCCAGAGGAATCTTGCTCATGCGCTCGTTGTTTAGCATAGCGTCCATGCTGTTCGCCATGTCCTTGGCCAGCGCGTCGGCGATCTCCTGCCCGTGCAGTTCCACGAACAAGCGCATGACGTGGTATTTGCCCTCAATAATCTCTGCGACATGGCCGGTGGTGGTAGCGCCCTTGGCGTCCGGGTCGCTGTAGGCCACGTTTTCCACTCCAAGATGCAGGGTGGCCATTACGACACGCCCACCACATACGGGCCGTACATCTGGGCAAAAGCAACGTACTCTCTGCCCCAGGGTGTGGCGTATAGTTGCTGCGCCCACAATGGCAGCGTCTTGTAAAAATCAGGGACAACCAGCGTCTGACTCGTCGGGCCGTCACCCGATGCCATGACGACGCCAGGTTTGAACTCCAATACGCCGAAGTTGGCGCGCTGGGTTTGGTAGAATGTGCCTTGGCCGTCATCCATCGCCAGCCGGATAAACCGATCCGTGCCGAGGTTGTAGACCGCCAGGACATACTCGATAGCGACAATGGAAGGCGCATCAAGCGCCTGCGCCATCGCGCGGTTGAACGCCCAGTCGAAATATTCCGAGGTGGACGCCGTATAGGATGCGACAACGCCTTGATTGGTGGCGTAGGTGGTAAAATCCGCCAGGTTGGGCGTTGTCGGGTTGGTGAAGGCCATTACTGCAAGTTGATCCGATCAGATTGCGAGACGGTGGGGGTGACCGTGATCTTCATGTGCTCCTGTCGCCCGTTCTTGCCTTTTTCTTCCTGCTGCATGGCCACCTCAGTGTCGCCTACCATGCGCTTGCCACGAGTCTGCTTCTTGACAGCCTCGTCACCCGCTACGGCGCTGCGTGTGGCCTCGACTACTGCACGGCTCTGGGCTTCGTCGATCACTTCCTCCAGCCCGGCCCGGTATTCCTCTTCTTTCAACGGGCGATCCATCGAGTAGACAAGCCCCTCGAAGTTCTGCTGTTTCTGGTGGATTTCCTTGCGCTCTACCGCTCCAAACCGGCGCAGATGAGCAATGAGTTCTTCCTGTTCCTTTGGCGTCAGGCCTTTGATCTCTTCCTGATGACCCATCGGAATAGCTATGAAGATGGTTTTTCCGGTATCCATGATGCGGTGCCGAACTTCCCAATGGCGCCGCGAGGTATTGGCGATAATCATGCGATCCTCCAAAGTAAAAAGCCGTCCGAAGGCGGCTCAGGCGTGGCTATCAGTTGTAGGGAACGCTCAGCAGGGTGATGCCCTGCGGACGCCAGTTCCATCCGGCGGTCGCACGCATTTTGAGCACTTGCGTAAAGCCGCCGTCCGGGATCGGGGTGATGACCTTGTACGGCGCGGCAACGTCGCAATACTGCGTGTTGACCGCCTCGGTGCTGGGCTGCAGCTTGCCGAAGACGTTGGTATTCAGGTCGCCCATGGTCGGCACTTCGATCTCGGGGATGGTGATGATGACCATATCGGTGCCACCCGCGCCCTTGCCGATCAGGGTATCGTCGTAACCCCACTCGATTTCGTCGCCCGCTTCCTCGGCTACTTTCTGGATGGCTTGTGCAACGGTCGAAGTACCGCCGCCGGGACGCTGGTAGCTGGTGACCTGTACTATGCTGGCGTACTCCAAGGCCAAGAACTCGCGCTGAGGGCTCAGGATGCGAATCTTATTGGCGATGGACGCGCCAGATTGATACGTGCGGCTCTTGAGGCCAACGATCAGGTTTAGGATCAACTGATACATATCGTTGGGGTTGTAAGCAGAGAAGGTAGTGTTGCCGCCGCTATCAGCCGGCAGCGTGATGGCCGTGGCGCCCTGGGTATTGAGCAGCCCCTCGTTGTTCGCCGCATTGTAGCCGTACAGGTACATGGATCGCAGTTGCTGGTAGATAGCCTGCCGTCCGCCCAGTTCGATGGCGTTGGGCAGAGACACGTTGTACCGAGCAGCGGCCCGTTCCATCTCAGCGTCGTAGTTGTTGCGGACCTGCAGCAGGTAGGTCAGCGCCTGCTCGAACTCGGCCTGCAGATCGACGCTGGGCAACCAGTTCGCACCGAACTGGGACGCCTGCGACTCAGTGGCGATGTACAGCGCGTTGATGTACACGGCCAGATCATCGGCGGACAGGCGCTGCCGGAGCTTGCCGTCGGCCATGGTGGACTGGAACCCCGAAGCCTGGGCGTATTGCACGATCAGCTGCGGCTCGGAGAAGGAAGGCGTGATTTTCGCCTGTGCGGGGAATAAATAACTCATGGTAGGCTCGCCTCCTTAAATGACGATCAGGGCTGCATCGCTTGGATCACTCCAAGAGAGCACGCCGGAAGTGTTGAGGACCATCCGGCAATTCTCGGAGACCTGCAGAACGCGGACGCTGGACGGTAGCTCTATGGTGGTGGAGGAGCTAGTCAGCGTGAGGTTGTAGTTTGCGGTGTCCCAATAGAACGTGCCGGAGATATCGACATTCTCAAGTGACGCCAGAACGCCGGACGCCAAAGGCACAGGGACGCGGGCATTGCTGCCGAACAGGTAGTAGGGCACGTTGAACCCAGCCGGGAACGTCGGCACTTGACTGCCCGGAGTCTGGATCGCGTTGATACCCTGATCGTAGACCGTGAAGCCGTTCATCTGCGTGGTGGTGGCCGGGACGATCTCGTCTCCCTGCCGATTGTTCGGGGTAGCTGATGGCGTATTGACGGCCACGGCGATACCGCCCCAAAGGGATACAGTGCCGCCGATGATGCCCGAACGCAGCCATGCGCGGCTGGCCCAATCATCCTTGGTGAGGCCCTGAATCCAGCGGTTGTTGGTCTGCAGGATGAAGCTGTTTTGCGGCTGCGTCATCAAAGCCGGGTTGAAAGAAACGGTGCTCATGGGTTATCTCCTCAGTGCGCGGCTTTGGGGTTGACGAGCTTCAACCGACGCACAGCGCCAGCCGAGAATGGCTCAGTCCATACGCTGGAATCGCCGACATAATCGGTGCGGTAATGGCCCCGGTCGTTGGTGGTGATGGGGCGCAAAGTGTTGGCGGGAATGATGGCGTCGGAGCGGATCGCGGCCTGTGCATCGGCATAGATCGTATCCTCCACTACCTCAAAGGCAGCACCGGTCAGCGCATCGACGCGCACGTCTTTCATGCGGTCGCTGTACTTACGAAGCCCATCCACGAGCCGCTTGCGGTAGGAGATGGGAGATTCGCCGGGGATGGCGACGCTGGCAGGACGGTTCTCGATAGCCTGATACAGCACGTCGGCACGGCTGCGGGCTTCGGCGATGGCTTCCCGGTCGGCGATGGACGGCTCACGGTAGACGGCGCTGATGCGGGATTCCATTTCGGCGATCTTCGCGGACAGCTTGCGGTTTTCGCTCAGGATCTGGGAATCTCGACGGGCACGATCCTCGCGGTCGGTGTCTTCGTCGTGGTCGCCTTCGTCCTTGCGGTGACGGTCGTCGCGCTCCTTGGCCCAGCGATCCTCGTTGGCCTTGTGGCCGCCTTCTTTCCAGTCGCGCTCACGCTCGGCCTCGGACTCATCCTTGCGGCCCTTGCGATCTTCGAGCTTGCGCTTCTCTTCTTCGGCGCCTTCCGCACGTTCGCCAGCGTTATGCTCCTTCTCGTCTCCGTCCTTCCGGTCTTTCCGGTCGGCGGCTTCGAGGGGGCGGCGTTCGTCGGCGTCCTTGCGGTCGCGGCGATCCATAGCGTCCAGACGCTTCATGATGGCATCGGCCCAGGCAGGGATCTCTTCGTCCTGCCCGTCGCGGCGCTTGGCATCCTTGCGCGGCTTGCCTTCCGTGGTTTCGACAGGGTCTTCACCCATATCACGCTCGGCATCCTTCCGGTCTTTCCGGTCGGCGGCCTCCAGCTTTTTCTCTTCTGCTTCACTCATTGGGAATTACCTCGTTCGTTCGGTGGACATTAAAAAAAGGCCACCAAACGGTAGCCTTATAGGTACAACGGGAAATTGATTGTGCTATTGCGCGACGCCTCGTGGGGTTTCTAGCTTGTCCCAGACACCCTCTTCGCAAATTGCCAAATGATCCAGATACTCCGGCTTGCCCTCGATCAGCATCCGGCCACCGTCTTCGGTGCGGACGTAGTTCAAAGGCTGGCTCTTTCCGAACTCGACGGCGGGCGACGTGCTGATGTGGGTTTGCAGCATCAGCTCTGCCGCGTCATCGTCGTAGATCCGCGCAATGGCCCACACCTCGTTTGTTGCGTGAAACTCATCGTCTTCGGTTGGGATGTAGGGCAGCACCAACGCGCCGACTGCCCGCTGCCGCCATTCTTCGGTGTCCGTCATGCCTTTCTCGGGATGATCGAATAGCACCGGCAGCCCTTGGCAGCGCTCCAAGAACTCGTCGGTCAAGTAAAACTCATGGGGCCTGAATACCCACTCGTCGAGACTGCCGCGATAGGCAACGCCGGTGCCCGTCACGCGCAGATCAAACAGCCAGACGTGATCCAGTCGCTGCGGACTCTCCAGTTTGCCGTCGCGTATCGCCTTGGCGGTGTCGAGTTCGGTGTTGCCGTCCATGGCATCCCCCCGCACGAATTCCTTACCCACGGCTTGAGGAACGCCACCGTAGCCGCCTTTCGTATGCGCTGCGGCTTCCATGAGACGTTCTTGGGCGGGGGATTTAGCTGGCACGGGCGGTTCCTTTGGCTATTTGTTGGCGCCCTTTCTCGGTCAGGCAGTCGTCCGGCAAGTCTCGGATGTTGTAGACCCAAACGGCCCAGCAGCGGCAGTACGGCGCTACGGAAGGCGTGTCGATCTCATCTGAGTACGGATTAGGCCCGCGCTTCATGAGCCCAGCCTCAATGGCCCAGTTGCCTCGCAGGGCGAAGAACTTGCCGTCGCGGGCCTCGTGATCTGGCCGGGCGTCGTAGTGGGCTTGGTGTATGTGCCTCCAGAAAAACCCCAGCGCGTTGTTGTCCTCCGCCACTGTCTGGTTCACGTTGGCGATCAGCTTGTGCCCCTGGTCGATCACCACGCGGCGCTCTTCAAAGCTCATCTGCCGAAGCGACTTGCCGATAGCGGCCTTGTCCTTGCGCGTGTCGAAGCTGCGCGTGCCGCCTTCCGGGATGCTCGTCACCATCCCAGAAAACCGCTGTAATACCTTCTCGATGCTCTGCTCGCGGTGGAGTTTGATGAGGTCCGCGCTTGCCATGATGCGGCGCTCCAGGATGGGTGCGAGCTTCGGCCCCATGCGCTGCAATGCGTACTGCGTCAGCGCCGGGTGAGCGCGCTTAAATCCGGCTTTACTGGTGGCATCGCGGAACATCTTGCCGAGGGCGGCTTGAATGGTGCGCCGGGATTGCTCGGGGCTGGGTAGCACCCGGTTAGCGGCAATCCGTAGTTGCCCCAGCCAGTAGTTCAGTCGGTCGCGGCTGTCGTAGCCGGTGCGACGAAACTCTTCCAGTGCTGCAGCCAGCGCCCGGTAAAAATCAACCATACCCATCGGCGGGGTCTTCCTTGGATGCCCTCTGGTTCTGCGGCCCTTCTGGATCATCTCCCATGGCCTCCGCTGGCAACTCCGGCTCGTACTCGGCGATGGCGTCCTCGTCGATCAGAAGCTGCGAGCTGTAGAATTCTTTTTCGTCGTTGGCCACATCCGCAAGCCATGCGCAGACTGCGGCCTTGGTTTCTGGCCCTGGCTGCGCACCGAGAATCGCGGTTGCAATCTTCACCGCCGAGTCCAGCTTGGATTGCGACGCCTTGGCCTTTTCGCTGTCGGGTTCGGTCAGCAGGTTCGGCCACTTGGGCGCCCATGCGTCCTGCCATTCATCGAAGGCCACTTTGTATGGCACGTTGCCATAGCGTTCGGGGAACAGGCGCTGCACCTCTTGGTAAAACACCGGATTCCACGCACGGCGCTGGACGATGTTGTCCATGAACTCATACACCGGGTTGATCTCAATGCGCACGCGGTCGATGTACTGAGCAATCTGCTTGGCGTCCTCGGAGCCTTCGCCAAAACCTTCAGCCAGCGTCTCCTGCGTCAGAAACTGCGCGGGTTGCCCGGCTGCCGTCGCGATGTTCACGAGGATGTTGCGGCGCGTGTATTCGCCGGCATCGTGGACGTGCTCAAGGTTCAGGCTGGCCAAGTCCTCGGTCTCGCCAATACTCAGCACGTTGTTCGTACGCGCGCCCTGGATGGCCGATCGCTGCATGTTCTTGAACGCCGTCGCCACGCGGTCCAGCACACTTCCGGGGCTCTTGGCCTTGTAGACCAGCAGCCCCAACTTGTCCTGCACCATCTGATCCGCAAGCATGGATACCACGAACGATTTCAGCGGAAAAAACGCCCGCTGGAACACACTGCGGCCAACGAATCCGAAGGCGCTGTTGGTCCACTGAATCCAGATCGGCTGCTCGTGCATGAGCACCAGCGTTTTGCTGTTCGCAAGCGGTTGGCCCGATACCGTCACCTGTTTCGGATGCATGTAGTCCACGGCGAGAGGATCTTGATTCAGGACCAGCGATCCCGCCGTGACTAACGGATCGTACAAATTGAAATAGACGTCCTCTTTCCAGAGGTTGTCGTAATCCAGCGGCTTCTCGAAGGGCGCCGCTGTGCCGTCTTTCTGCAGTACATTGCAAAACAATGTCGATATACCGTAGATGAACGACAACTGAGCCCCACGGTAGATGATGTTGTCTGCCCCGATGCCACCGATGCGCTTCCACTCTTTGCGGAAGGCTTTCTTGAGCACTTCCTCGGGGGCGCCGGGAATCTCGATCTCGCGCTCTTGGCTCATCGCCATTTGCAGCGGCTTGTCCACCATGCGAGCGCCTAGCGGATGGTAGCTGTAGATGGTCTTGCAGGCCTCATAGCCGATATCCGCACCGGGATCAATGGCATCCTGTTCGAGGATCTTCATCAGCTCGGACGGCATCCCGCTGCCGGATATGCCGATGTACCCGGTGCCCCCCTCGTCTACGCCATTCGTGAACGGCATGCGTCAGTACCCGTCTGCGTTGCCGAGGGCGATCAATACGCCGTAGGTGAAAGTGTCTAGCAAGTCGCGCCGTCCTTTGTATTCTGTGGCCTTCTGACCCATGCGGAACCCGCACACCTGATCTATGGCGTGATTCTTGGTCTGCTGGTTGTGCATTTTGGTCTTGTTGTAGGCGTAATCGCTGAATTTCACCTTCCCCTGATACACGTAAGGGCTCCCTGCGATGGCCCGGCCTTCCTTACCAATGCTGGTGATCTTGGAATCTATGGCGTAGGACTGGATACCCAAACGCGGCACCGCCTGATTCAGCATTACGCCGCTGTCCTTGTCCTCGATCCATATGCCAATATTGCCACGCCTGGCGTTGAACTGTGTCGCCAATTCTTCCAGACGCTGGTTGATCGCCGGTATCCAGTTCGGGAGCAGGCTGGCTTCGATCTTGACGATATCCCAATCGGCAATGACAAGCGGTGCCACGCCAAATCTGCTCTTGAGGAAGAACATCACCGCCGTACTATCATGCTGTTGATCCGCCTTGCTGGCTGAATCAACTACGGCATAAACGTAATCCACTTTCCAATCGACGGTGACAGGTTTGCCATCAATCAGCAGGCTATCAATCGAAAAGAACGCGGTGCCTGACCAGTCCACGAACTCGGCCAAGTATTCCTGCTGATACACCAGCGGCGGGTACTCGTCCTTGAGTTTGGCGATGGCCTCTCGACTCAGGATCGGATTGGCTGCGGTGGGTGCGTGAAACTCCACCCAACCCAAATCCTTGTTATTGCAGGCCTCATAAAAGAAGTTGTCGGCGTCGATGCCTTTGGGTGTTCCGGCCATGATCGCGCTACCGTTGCGATCCAGCAGGGTGGGCGCTATGGCCTGCTCCCAAATATCGCGCAGCCCTTTGGCTTTGAGGCTGGCTTCGTCGATGATAACTAGATCGTAGAACCTGGACCGTCCAGCATCCTCGTCGTTCAGCGTCCAGAACTCGATACATCCGCCCGCTTTCGTCTCGATTATTTGATCGAGTTTTGATTTCCTAGTTATCTGAGGGGATGCTGACCGGCATATCCTGTTGTAGGTGGGGGTATTCAGTCTGTACTGTGGCCCGAACCACCCCACGCGCTTACCCCGGCATGCGGCCTTGATTGCTGTGCGCTCAAGAAGCGTCGTTTTTCCGAATCGTCTGCCGCACCGGATCACTACCCGCTGATTTTCGATGAACGCCAGCGCAATCTCTCGCTGCCCAGGGTGCAGGGCGTCCAGGCGAACCTTGGCACTCATAGGTCAGGATCAGGATCGAAGAAAATGTCGTCGCCATCTGGCATGTTGCCGGTGAGCGTATGAATATCTCTGATAAGCGATTGAATACGCGCCGTTAATCTGTCTATGATGGATTGGTAATCAGTGCGCTTTAGCTTGCGCGTGATCCCGTTTTCGGACTCTGTGATCTCGTCCAACTCAGGCTGTGCATTGGCCTTCTTCTGCGCTGCTAGAGCCCGTAATCGCTGCAGCCGCGTATTGCGTAGTTCATCCCATAGGTCCAAGGCGATAAGTTCATCACCAAGGCGTTGTTCTTCCTCGGTCTCGAACCGGCTGTAGATGCCGTGGGTTTTTGAGTTTTTGTTGCCGCTTAGGTTTATTGGGCCTGTGCTCGCACCCCCATGGAGTTTGCACCGGTTTTTGCCCTTGAGAGGGGCACGTTTACAGGGTTCACCGGAGGATGTTTTGGCCCCGCAGGCTTGGGCCATTGGGTGCGTCCTTCATGGGGTTTGTTTCACAAAATGGAAGATGGGCATAGAACCGCTTGCTGCAAACGATAGCACATTCTTACGGATTGTCAACAATCGTCCCACCACAACCGTTTCGTCGCATGGTCTGCCATGCTTTCCCATGCAGTCAGTATGTCCCTTGCCATCACATACCGATCCGCCCAGGTATCAGCCCAAGTGGACATTGGAATATTCGCCGCTCTTGCTTTGTCAGCCTCCCGCACATCTTTATGCCCGGCACCATTGCAGACGGGGCAAGAAATGACCTGCTGGGTTCGCAATTTGACGTCACCAGCGCCGTGGCATCTTCGGCATGTGTCGGGGATGAGATAGAAATGCAGCACACACTCCACCATCCCATCGAAGTAATCATTGAACTTCGGACCCGTTTTCCAGTGTTTGCGGCTGGCCATGAGAGCTATGTGCTGGCGGAATACCTGAGCGAGTGTCTTGCGACTGGATATGTCGCCGGCCATGGTGCGCACGAGGAGGGCTGGTCCGTCTATCTTGATGCGTCCCAAGCAGGCTGCAACGTCCTCCGGGACGATGGCGGGGATGCCGCCAGTGCCGTTGTAATTTGGCGTTTTGGGGTTTAGAAGGGTGTAGATTTCAAGCATCAGATATCCCCCTCCAGCGATCCACCAGATCGGCGACGGGATCAATGGGCACTTGGACGGCGCTATATTTCTGTTTAACTGCCATGCTGTTCCTCCGCAGCCAATGCAGCCAGTACATCTTCGTACAAATACAACGCGCCATCGTCATCTTTGCCGCCCCATCCACCATATCTCTGAAGAACCGCGCCGCTCAGTATTTTGTCGGCATCGTCTGCCCATACAAACTCGCCGAGATTGTTTTCTTCTGGAGTAGGCCATTCGTCTTCACCATCAAAGTATTCGGCAATGTAGTATCGCTTCAAATCCGCAAGGGCTTGTGCTGTCATTTTTCCTCTGCCACCTTCTGAGCCTTATTTACCGTTTCGTAAATCCCGATAATCCTGCGCTCCGTACAATCCCACAACTCAAAGTGCGCCGCGTAGAGTTCGGTGATGACCCACCTGCCGCACGAGGAAGTGCAGTTGCGTGGGTTTTTAGGGTTTGGGTGCCATGCGGTTTTCATGCTACGCATCCGAACTCGCCGTGATATTTAGTTGATGCAGCACAATAAGCAGCGTGGGCGGATTCTGGATCGGAGTAATGCCCAAGATGTATTTTCCGGGAATTCACACAGATCTGGGCGTACCATCTTCCTGTTTTTTTTGTTCAAGCAAACGCCTTTATAGCCACTGGAGTTATCAGTATGCCTAAAGCTGTTGTGCTGGTTTTGATTTCTAGAGCACACCCTAAGTTCTGACTTACGGTTGTCCAGTGTTTTATGATGAATATGATCTACTTGCTCTCCCGGCTTGGCATTCATAATCAGTCGGTGCATGCGTATGGTGACTTGCTTTCCATTTTGCGTGGGAGCACGAGCCTGTGCATAAAACGAATGAGAGGTGGGATCCCAGCCAGCACACCACTTGTACTGTGACACCAACTCAAAATCTTCGTCATCAACCAGTGCAACTTGGCCTTGCGTTAAGGGTATTTCGATCATCAAAGCGTCCTCAGTCAAAGGTTAGTCGGGGATTGCGGCATCGTTGACTAGACGATGTTCGGGCTATAGACCCTAGCCGCGCATTCATAGTACCAGTTATGGAAATTTATGACAATGATCTTTCAAGCCTTTTAACGATGGATTCCAGCGCCCTGTACTCTAAATCGTGGAATGGTAGCATCTTGTCCTTCAGAATGGATTGTAGCGCTCGTAAAGCTAAACGCTCGCGCTCTTCAGGACTGAGCGGGGTACTGTAGAGATTTTGCCAAGACGGAACGGCCAATCTGCTCATGCCAATCTCCATAATCCAACCGATTGCTGCCCATTAAGTCGCATTATGCGCCTGCGAATTTTCCGGTCACGCCTGTATTCAAACCGATTTCTCCGCCGTAGCTGCCAGCAGATGCGCTCGACATCCACAATGGACGGGTAGTCAGTAACGCTGAGTGTGCGGGTGATTCTGGTCATGCGTTTACCCCCAGCGTGTAAAGCCCCACAGCCGAAAGATATACCACGCGCCCCGATTGCTCAAGACGGGCCAGAGCGTGATCAACCTCCTCGATGTCCGCCAGCCCGCGCAGTGTGGCCGTGATCTCGTGCAGAGATAGGGGGGAGTGGGTCAGGAGGTCGAGGATGCGGTGGGATAGGTCGGTGGGGGTCATGGCATCACGTCTATATGAATGCGCCCCACTTCATTCTCCTCCGAGGTTTCCGCTACCAGTTCGGACGTGACGCAATCGAACCATATCCGCAGGGATTCACCCCCGCATGTGGTAAGTACAGCCTGCTCAAGATGCGGTAATGCCAGAAAGAATGGGGTGGCGGCGATCAGTGCAGTGTTAGGGTTCCAGCTTTTGTCAGTCATGTGCTCGACTCCTGCGAACCGGAAGGTTCTAGTGGTTCTAGTTCATAAAATCTACTGTCACCAAATTTCTCTTTTGTAATCAATACGGTTCTAGTAGTTCTAGTGGTTCTAGTAAGAAGTTAAAGTATATATAGCCATGGGTAAATGTAGTACAGGAAGTAAAGCAGTATTGTTGGTGAAAAGTTCTAGTACCACTAGAACCGCGTTGATCCCATTGTGTTTTTCCGGGTTCCATCTTGGTTTAGGTTCTAGTACCTGCAATCGGTGGCATCCCATGCCCAAACAGCCTTACCGTTGATTTTCTTGCGAATGTGGATAAACCCAAGGTTACGGCAGGCCGCCGCAATGCGGTTTTGCTCTTTTAGACCATATCTAGAAACCTCAAACCCAAAGCAATCCATGAGAACCTTGTGTGCCGTAAAAACGGTGATGGAGTTTTGAACTACCCATGCCCGGATCGGGATTTCCCACGCATCTTCTTCGTAGACTGATTTTTGCTCTTCGCCTTGTTCCACACCCCACCAGGCTTCCCCACCGGAATACCTGGAGAATGCCTCGGCCCAAAGCTGATCCCGCTGAGAGAGTATGTACTCAATATTGGATTCGGTGCAACGCACCGGCCAAAACCTCCTGGCGCCAGATGGATCACGATTCCAAGTGTCATCGTTCGTGGTCCCGATGAACACGCATTGGCGAAGGAAATCCTTGGTGAAATGTCCGTATGATGGCCGGTAGGTGTCCATCTTGGCGGAGAGCATTTGCTTAATTTTGGACCAGTCGGCGTTTTTGAAGCTGTGCAGCTCTCCGATCTCCACGATCCATTTTCCCCGGAGCCCTTGATAAAAGTCCTTCTGTGCTGGGCTTTCGGTTGTTTCTGCGTACCATCCAAAATCAGGGAGCAGGGAGCGAACCGCAGATGTTTTCCCGATTCCTTGATTTCCCATCAAAACCAACATGGTATCCATCTGGCAGCCAGGACGCATGACGCGGGCTACGGCTCCTATTAAAAAAGCCTTCCCGACAGACGCATGGTAGTCTGTTTGGGATACGCCGAACGCATCGGACAGGAACGTGTCTAGCCTAGGAACACCATCCCATTTGAGGGAAATCAGATAATCCTGGACAGGGTGAAAATGATGGCGAGCAGCAGAAACCTCAATGGCTTCAAGCGCGGCGGCTGACTTAAAATCTGCTCCTATCTGTTCAGCAAGCCAGAAGGCTAGTTCGGCGGCGTCTTGGTCATAAATGGCTGTTCGGTGAGCGCGAAGGAAAGGGGGGTTCCTGCGCCATGCGGCACGGTCAGTCAGCAAGTCCCACCCGAGGCATCCCTTGAGATCTGGCATGTGCTCTAAAGCCAATACAATGTTGTGAGAGATGGCCTTAATCCCGCCAGATTCGGTCAATCTCCATTCTGGCGTATCAATCTGAGTAATGGGCCCCTTCACCCACTCCGCCACCGTCACCGTAGGCACACCAACCAGATCGGTGCCGTTCCAATCCGCCGCATCCCAGCCGGGCTCGGTTGGATTCATGCGCTCGACGTCCACTACTCGGATAGCTGCATCCGTTTTGCGCAGGATGGCGATGATCCGTTTCGCGTAGCCCTTTCCGGGATCGTCGAAGTCCGGCCAGATCACCACGTCCCGCCCGGAGATGGCGCCCCAGTCCGCCTTCTCTGGAGCCTTGGCACCCCCGGGAGAGGACACGCAAGCCGCACCGCGACGAATGACGGCATCTGCGGCCTTCTCCCCTTCCGTGATCCAGACAGTTCCGGGCGAAGCAAGGGACGTCAGGCCATAAAGCATTCGAGGCGAATCGTCAGGGTATCCTGCGGCCCATCCTTTCTTCGGATCGAACTTGAAATAAGGGATGACGTCTTTACCACTCGCATCGTCGTATCGTGCGGTATATCCCTTGATCTCCCCGTCCGGAGATACATACTCCCACCAGCGCGTGAGTGTCTTGTCCTTCCACTTGCGATGGATACCGCGCGGGGTCATAGGAATAGGGACGGCTGAGAGCTTGGCTTGATGCCATAACCCCAAGTCCCGCAACGCAGAGATTACGGATTCTTGAGAACAGCCCGCGTGGCAATGGAGCAGCACTCGTCCATCTGGACCGTCCGATACTGAAAGCGATGGGGTGTGGTCATCATGCGCTGGGCAACGGCAAGTAAAGCCGGTGGAAGTTTTGGATATGGCCCCACCGCGTACTGAGGCAATAGACTGGGCGAGTTGGGATGCTGATTGTGGTGAGGGCTCAATCATGAGATAAGCCAGCCCTGATAATCAGCCAGCGTGCCCAGGAGCGGGGAAAGTATGGCGATGCGCCGAGCCTGCAGATGGCGCGTTTGATGGATTGCCGGGGTGTCATAATCTGTCCTCATCAAGGGCATCCGTAGGAATGTGTGCCAGCCGGGGATGAGTCGGTTTTCGGTAGCGAGCCTAGGCACCGTTACAGTATACGTCATCTCACAGGGTAAACCAAACTCTGCGCCTCATCAGCCGATCGCGCAACCCCAGCCAGCGCCCCGAAGGCTTGCATATGCGCGATAAACGTATGCTGCTCAGGACTCACTCGGCCACGCGCCGTCTTTACCTCAATGCCCACCGCAATGGCCACGGTCTGGCCAACCATGCCAGGAGTAATCACCATGCGCCGCCACCCTATCAGGTCTGGACTTCCGGGGTGCAACCCGAACCGGATGAACCGCCCGTCCGGAGTGGTGCCCGTGCCCACCTGATTACGGAACAATCGCAGATCACCCACTCCCAGCGCGCGGATTGCGTCCTGAATATCGCGCTCAGCCATGGCGTTTTTGCCGCGCCTGGTGCCGCATGTAGGCCCAACTGGATTTGTAACCCCTGGCCTTCCCCAAAGCTATCAGATCATCAAGCGTCTGCGCATGAGCTTCCTCTCGCCTATTGGCCTTGGCCATTACCAGCCGCATGGCATCCGTCACCTCGACAAGGCCGTTGGAGTCGTCGGTGGTGATCTCCCGCGTGTCCACCTCGGGTGCATAGCCGCACTCTGGGCACACTCTCTGCGCCGCTGGATAGGCTGCAAAGCATTTGTCGCACGTCCGCACCGGGGCAATACGCGCGACGGTGCCACGCTTTTTCTTGCCCTCCAAGATCCACTCCCGGTCCTCATCCACAAACCCGTGCGCATGAGCGCAGCCCGCATGGTCGAGGATGACGCAGTCTCGCTTGTCGGACTCTGGGTGGATACGCAGTCCACGCCCGGCCATCTGCAGGTAAAGCGTCAAGCTCTCAGTAGCCCTAGCCAGCACAATCGCCGAGATACGCGGGTTATCGTACCCCTCCGTCATGATCCCCACACTGCTCACCACGGTCGTTTCACCGGAGGCAAACCGCCGCAGAATCTGGTCCCGTTGATGGGCCGGAGTCGTGCCGTCTACGTGCTCAGCCCGGATGCCAGCCGCCAAGAACCGCTCCACGATATGCTTGCTGTGCTGGACGTTGACGGCAAAAACTGCAGTAGTCCGCCCCGCAGCAATCGTGCGCCAGTGCGTCACGATGTCGCCCACAAGGTCCGGTCGATCCATCGCAGCGGCCAACTCATCCTGATCGTAATCGCTGCCCTTGTGCCCGATTTTAGTCAGGTCCGGGCGCGATGGCGCGAAATGCCGGGGGCGCACCAGAAACCCCATGCGCATGAGCTGCTGCACCGACGATACGGGGATGATGTCTTGATAGATGGTCCCCAAAGACTTGCCGTCCGCCCTCAGAGGCGTAGCAGTCAGCCCCAGGATCACGGCGCCAGGATAGGAGCCGATCAAGTCCGTGTAAGTCTTGGCCATAGAAAGGTGGCACTCGTCGATAATCACCAGATCAGCGTGTGGCAGCTCCCGCCGGGCAAGCGTCTGCACTGACGCGATCTGGACTTGCAAGGCCGGGCGGCTGCGCCAGTGGTTTGCCATGATAATGCCATGATCTATGCCAAATGCGTCCAACTTGGTCGATGCCTGCTGGATCAGCTCCTTGCGGTGGGCCAAAAACAGCACAGTTTTCCCCCGCGCCACGGCAGACTCGATGATCCCGCTGGCAATAACCGTTTTACCCGCAGCCGTAGGAGCTAGGAGTATCAGCCGCCGCTTGCGGGCAGCGATGGCCCGCCTGGCGGATTCTACAGCGGCGACTTGATATGGGCGCAGGGTAATCACGGCGCGGGCCACAAATCAGGCCTAAGCTCCGACCGGGTCAGCCTGGGGTCGGCCTCGACCAGCTTGCGCACCATCTTTGGTCCAGGTGATCCACGCCCAGTCGCTAGCTGATAGAGATAGTCGTGCGGCGTATGCACCAGTTCCGCCAGCCTTCGCAAGCCCTGGCGTCCTTCCTGCCGATATAAGGTTTTAAGGTCCATGCATCAGATAATAGTAGATTGCTATTGAGTGCGCAAGGATCACCGGCATGAGCGCATTTTATGGTGCCCATAAAAAACTTTAGTGCAAAACAATAGTAAAAAACTCTTGCGCCCAGAATAGCAAAGCACTATTATAAACCCATGGACGCAGCACAACCTACTCAGCAGGAGATTGGCATGAACATCACAATTCAGAACCCAGCACGTAATTTTCTTTCACCTGGAATTTACCAAGCCACTACCGATAAATCGGTATCCATGGTTGAACTGGTTAAGCATTCCGGTCTTGGGATGGTTTTTAAGGCAGTCGGCATCAATAACGGTCGCTTTTTGCGACCCGTTGATCCGCTTTTTTGGTTGGATAGTAAAGAAAATATTGAGATTGAGGTTGAGAAGGTGGCCCATGCTTGAGACCAACATAGAGCGCATGGCCGCAGCCCACCAGCGCTACCTCGACGACGAAGCCGCAGAGCAGGATTTGCAAGAGGCCGAAGAGCAGGCCATCGAGCGCGATCCGGCAGCCGTGTGCCGCGCATTGGACAGACTGGACGCCGAAGGATGGCACACCCACTGCCTGCTCGTCGGCAAGCTAATCAGCCAATATCAGTATTTAGGTGACGAGCGCGCTCAAGGACTGCAGGACGTGGCGCAGGAGATTTACGAGGCGTGTCAGCCGGTGATTGTCGAGCAGGCGCGATATAACAGAGCCAAGGCTCTCAGGAGGGGGGCATGAAATGGAATGTTTACAACAATCTAAAGCAGCCTCCGGTCGCGCAGGTAACTGGGGTTACGGTCAACGGAGTCTTTACCAATTACATTAACGCCCCGGAAGTCATCCACTGCGCCCCACGCCCCAGCCGTGCGCCATTACTAGAGCGCCAGTTACGCCAGATCGTCGGCATGTGTCGATCATCCCGCACCCGCACCTCCGTCCTGCGCCGGGAAATCTCGGTGGTGTTGGCAAATTACCGGTGGGGCTATCTGGACCAGGGCCAAGGGATTGTGGCTCTGGATGTTATCCGTTCGGTGTTAAGAGGGGGGAAATGAAATGAGCATGGACAGGGAAGATCACGAGATGATCGCCGCACTTATAGATCGGACATTTAAGGCCAGAACACCAGAAGAAATCCGCGAACAGCGCCGGTATGAGATTGCACGGGATATTTTCGTGGGCTTTACTATCGACAAAACCTGCATGGCCAATACGGCAGATCGTGCCGAAGAGGCTGTCCGATGCGCGGAGTTTTTGCTGACTGAACTGGAGCGCACGAAATGACCACCCCAACCCCATCAGCATTCGATCATCTCATTCCATCGGTCTGTGATGCCGAGACCACCACGCGCCTACAGATGATCTTGGGCAGCGTTATGCCGCCACATTCAGCCAAGCTCATCATGCACGTCATTTGCCGCGCCGAGGAGCTTGGGATTGAGCGCGGGAAGAAAATAGGAGCAAGACGATGATTATCGAAGAAGGTAAGAGGTATGTGCGCCGGGATGGGAGCGTTTCTGGGCCTATTTTTCATCGCACCAAAAATGTTTATTGCTGGACGGATGGGAGACTCACATATACCAGAGCCGGTAGATGGGGATCAGAAATCCGCGAATCGAGCAACGATTTACTCCTCGAATACAAGGAGCAGGAAATGGAACCGAAAGAAGTTGATTTTGAAAAGCCGTTGCGGTTTGAGAATTCTGAAACATCCCTAAATTATATCGGACAAAACTCAAAAGGCGAGTATATCTTGGAAATTTTACCAGACGGCCCACTTATTAGCGCTAACCGACTGGGAGCTACAAAAATATGGCCTAATGTTGAAAACGTCCCAGAAAAGATCACGCGGTGGGTGAATTTTTACGGTAGCTTAGCGTCCCACGCCGACCACGAGACAAAGGCGGACGCAGATCGCTCTGCGCGCCTAGGTCGCATCGCTTGCGTCCAAGTCACCTTCGAGTCGGGCGACGGATTATGAAACTCATAAAATCCGCCACCCTCTCAGTCGCCGCCATCGGACTCATCGGTGCGATATTTATGCTCGGCGGCAAGGAGGGCTATGGCTACGGCTACCAATCCGCCATGACTATGATCCGCGCCGCTGTGGATGCCAGCCAGTACCCAACCGTCAAGGTTGTCTGGCCGAGCCGTGAAGCCATCGCAATTATCAAGGGCAATATCTGCACGCCGATCATCCCGACGTTGCGCATCCCGGAGTTCGCGCATGTGGAGTACGTCAGCCCGTACGACCGACCGTGTGGACCCGGAAAGCCTGGGCAGCCTTATACGGATAGTGCTGCGCTGGCGGCGATTAAAAAGGCGGTTGAAGGGGAGTAATAGGGGTGGACACTCTTGTACAATCGTGTACACTCTTAACCGTAGGCAACAGGAAGGGAGACCAATGCAAACAGACCGAATCATCAGGATGAAGGAGCTAGTAGTCATCACCGGCTTGTGCCGCTCCACTATTCTCAATTGGGAGAAAACAGGCAAATTTCCACCCCGCGCGACTGTGCTGCCAATCGGCACGGCGGGGTGGCTGGAGTCGGATATACAGCGATGGATGCGAGGAGAAAGCAATGAACACTGAAATTAAAGAGTACAGTCCCACTGCCGCCGCCCTGGCCGAGTTGCGCCAGAAGTACGAGCAAGCCGTGTTTGATACCACCACTCCCATCGGAATGGCTAAAGCCATCGCTGCCCGCCGAGAGTTGCGCGAGGTCCGCGTCAATCTCGAAAAGCTACGAAAAGAGCTCAAGGCCCCCGCGTTGGAACGTTCGCGGCTGATTGATGCCGAGGCCAAAGCGCTGACCACGCAAATTGAAGCGATGGAGGATCCCATCGATGCCCAGATCAAAGCCGAGGAGGCTCGCAAAGCCGAAGAGAAGGCCGAGCGGGAGCGCATCGAGCGTGAACGAGTAGAGGCGTTGCATCGCCGCGTTACGCTCATCCGTGAACAGCCAACCCGCTATGTGGGCAAGCCTGCTACCGAGATCGCGGCCAAGATCGCCGCTCTATCTGGTATTGAGATCGGCACCGATTATGCCGAGCTCCAAGGTGATGCTCATACAGCCAAGGCCGAAGCGATTGCCACCTTAACGGAGATGCACGCCAAGGCCCAGGAACAGGAGCGCGAAGCTGAGCGCCTGCGCATCGAGCGCGAAGCCCTGGAGGCCGAACGCAAGACCCAGGCAGAGCAGGCCGAGCGGGACCGTGCTGAACTGGCCAAGCTCCGTGCCGAGCAGGAAGCGCGGGAAAAGGCTGCACAGGCTGAGATCGAAAAGCAGATGGAGGCCGAGCGTGCGCGAGTCTCCGCTGAGCGCGCCAAAATCCAGGAAGAGCAGATGGCCGAGCGCATGCGTGCCGCTGCCGAGCGTGCTGAACAGGCACGGTTGCAGGCCATTGAAGACACCAAGCGTGCCAAGGTCGAAGCGGAAGCCCGCGAGAAGCGGGAAGCCGAAGAACGTGAACTTGCCCGTCAGCGTGCCGAGATTGAGGAACAGAAGCGCAAGATCGAAGAGGCGCAGCGGAAGGTGCAGAGCGGATACGAGGCGTTGGAAAACTTTGTGGATCGGTTCGGCACAGAGAAGGAATTTGCGCCCATCTCCAAGCAGATTCAGAAGTGGCTGGATAGCAAGGGGGAGGTGGCGGCATGAACCCCGGCATCTACCACGACCTAAGCAACGAGGCCTACCACGCCAGCCCCGGCATCAGCAAATCCGGCCTGGACGATATGGACCCCCCCGCCCGGTACTACGCCCTGCACATCGACCCCAACCGCCCAGAACGTACGCAGACCGCGTCCCAGCGGGCTGGGACGCTTGCTCACTGCGCCATCCTTGAGCCCGAGGAGTTCGCAAAACGGTACGCGGTAGGGCCTGACGTGATCCGCTCGACAAAGGTCTGGAAGGAATTTGAGGCATCCCTTGCGCCTGGAGTCGAAGCCATCAAGCCCGACGAAGCGGCGGTGGCGTGGAAGCAGCGCGAGGCTGTTTTGAAGCTCCCCGGCATGGCCGAGATTCTGAGCACTGGTGCGGCAGAGGTATCCGCGTACTGGATCGACCCTTATACCGGGGTGTTGTGCCGGTGCAGGCCGGATTGGGTTTGCGATGATGCGCTGATCGACCTAAAAACGGTCGGGCGTGGCGATACCTTTGGATTCTCACGGCAAGCCTTTAGGCTTGACTACCATATTCAGGATGCGTTCTACCGATGGGGCTATGCGCAAGCATCAAATACTCCGCAGCGCGACTTCTGGTTTCTCACAGTCGAGTCCGATTATCCCTATTTAGCGGCGCGTCACCGTTTGCCGGTTGAGGTAAAAAACCGTGCGATGGATGTGGTGCGCGTGAAGCTCGACCTGTACGCACAATGTCTGGATCGCAACGAATGGCCCGGCTATCCGGAAGAGATACAACTCGTCGATTGGCCCACATGGGCACTTACTCAGGAGATTTAACATGGCAACCGAATTGAACCCATTTGAACGATCCACGCAACCGCCGAGCAGCGCCATCGCGCAGTCGGACCAGCAACGCGCCATTGCGGAGGTGCAGGCTGCGATGATGATTGCCCGCATGAATCCGCGCGACCAGATGCAGGCCATGGACCGCATCCTGAATGCCTGCACTCGCAAAGGGCTTGCCGAGGCTGCTGTCTACCAGTATGCGCGGGGCGGTACCGACATATCTGGTCCCAGCATCCGCCTCGCCGAGGCCATCGCGCAGCAATGGGGCAACATACAGTTTGGTATCCGGGAACTGGACCAGTCCGGCGGAGAGAGCACTGTGCAGGCGTTCGCGTGGGATGTAGAGACCAACACGCGGCGGGAGATGACTTTCCAGGTCAAACATGAGCGGCACACGCGGCAGGGCGCGAAGAAGCTCACCGACCCGCGCGATATTTACGAGCTCGTGGCCAATCAAGGGGCCCGGCGCTTGCGTGCCTGTATTCTGGGCATCATTCCGGGGGATGTGGCCGAGGCAGCAGTAAATCAGTGCGAAGTCACCATGAAGTCCACGGCGGATACAAGCCCGGAGGCCATCAAGAAGCTGCTGGAGGCCTTCCAGACCTACGGAATAAACAAGGAGCAGATCGAGAAGCGCATACAGCGCCATATCGAAGCCATTCAGCCGGCGCAGATCGTGAGCCTCAAGAAGATCTACGTGAGCTTGCGCGATGGCATGAGCACGGCTGTGGACTGGTTCGAGCCAGCCGCACCGAAAACCATGGATGATGTGATGGCGACGCGCAACGCCACGGCTGAGACGACAAGCCCCGAAACCGGCGAGGTCACCACGAAGGCTGAACAGGTGGCCGATGAACCCTTAGACGACTGGCCCGCATACGCGGCCCAGCTCATCGATGAGTTGAACATCGCCACGAGCGACGAAATCCCGGAGATCATGGAGAGGGCGAACAAGATCCCCACGCCGGAAATCGCCAAAAAAGTGATGGCGGCATTTGACCGGGCGATGAAGCGGGTGGCGAAATGACCCCATCAGACAAGCTACTCGCCGCCATCGACCAGATGCCAGGCTGCACATCCGCTGACCTCGTAGCGCTCACTGGCATGGACGCCAAAAAGGTGCATGAGGTGCTACAAAATGCCCAGCGCCGAGGAGCCATCACCAGCAAGCGGCCAAAGGGGCAGCTTTATCGGCGGCACTGGCTCACGGTCGGATATGACGAGTGGCGCATTAATCCTGACCGGATACTGCAAGTCATGCGGGCTCACGATGGAGAGATAGCAACAAAGGTAATCGCTCGCACCCTCGGAACCACGCCGGGCAAGATCCGGCACCGCATGGGAGAGCTGGTACGCGCTGGCATCATCGCCAAGCGGCTGGATCATCATGGTGCGGTATTTTGGCACATCGTCGGACCGCATGAGGTGCCGCAATACAATGATCGACCACCCGTCAGCGGGCCGAAAGCGCACGATTTTTTGCGGTCGGTGCGATGGAAGCCGCATCGGGATATGACCAAGTTTTTGCAGTCGATGTGTGGTGCCCGTACGCAAGCCGGGGGTGCGTAAACTCCGGCAGCAGCCGCCCTGTAGCCTCCTTGTTACGCTTTCAGATGGGGTGAGGTGGGCGTCTGACCCGGACGTTAAATGGGCATTCTATCCACGCAGAAGGAGTACCGAAATGGGAAAATTAGCACGCATAAACGCCGCCCGGAAAGCAGCCGGGCTACCAGTGGATAACAACAACTATCAGCGCAAACCCGCATCGACGCGGGTAACGCCAGCGGTTCGGCAGGGAATCGTGGCCGCGATGTTGAAGGCGATGATTAAAGGAGGTGGGAAATGAGCAGAGAATGGAAAATCGGAGATCGGTTTAATAGAACAATCACAGTGAGCACCGATTACGAAATAACGAGAATTGACGAGAAATTTGTTTATCTTAGCGACGGCAAAAACATAGTTATATGGCCACTCTTTTACCTGAACGATATAATGCCACTCATCCCCGCAGCCCCAGATCCGCAAAAGCTGGATACCAGTAAGCCGATGCGTATCTCTTCAGAACTCATGGAAGTTAGATACTTGACTACCCATCCAAATGGATTGATCGCGGCACAAACACCCGACGGCTTGATAAAGTGGTACGCTCCTCATGACCTGGAAAACATCCCCGAACCAAAGCGCACAACAACGCAGATCGTTGAGTTAGTGAAGTTCGATTTCGGCCCTCGGATAATGCAGAAGTCTGATGGCGAGTTTTATGTAAATGTCACAAGTCGCGCCAAAGTTACCTATACCGAGGGCGAAGGTTGGGGTATTGAGGAGGTGGAATCATGAAACGCTACGCATTTAATTATGAATACGCCAATCATTACGAGGACGATGAGGGCGATTGGGCGTTATACGACGAAACCCAAGCCGAGATATATGCTCTGGAAGTTGCCCTACGCGTCATGAATAAGACCGCAGAAGTCATGCACAAAGAGATCAACGCGCTCAAGGCTGAACTCACAGCATTGAAAGGAGGCCCGGATTACAAATCTATCCTCTTCGCCCTGTGCGCGTCATTGTCCATACAAGATACTATGGGCGACGTGTGGGAGGATACCGTGGAAGCGCTGAAACAAGCAGGCCTTAGCGCGGCGAAGTTGGACCGAATGGACGAGTTTCAAGATATTCTAAGAATTTTGCCTAAACCAGTTATGACCCTGTATGGGCCTGTTGATGAGGAGGAATAACCATGAGCGCATCGAACGATGGTACAGGGTTTGGATTCTCCCCGCCGGGGGAATCACGAAAAGCCATAAAAGAGCTAATTGAATGGCTTCAAGGTGAAAATGAGGCTCTAAAGGCGGAACTCGCCCTTGCAAAAGAGCTTCTTGAGGCTTGGCGAGATGCAGTCAACATCCCGCGCACTAACTGTTCGTGCCATATCAGCGCTCCGTGCAATGATTGCTACGAATGGGCGTCGCTTCGTGAGACCGCAGAACATACTGACAGACTATTGGGGGTGAAACCATGACAATCCAAAGTTACGAAATTCGAGCGCTGGACGATTTTGGTGGGCGCATTCATTGGATTCCGTCGGATCTTGGCGCGTGGTGTCCGGCCGATTCGGTGAGGCGACTGGAAGCTGATATGGAGACGCTCAAGGCCGAACTCGCCGCACAAAAAGCGCCGCCCAAGGTACTGACTGCGGCGGAAGTAACGGAGCCGGGGTGGTATTGGTGGCGAATAGATGAGAGTCGCCCGTGGCACAAAAACCCAGTATGGGTAGATTTTGAAGAAGCGCTAAGCGATATGATTTTGCCGCATGAATTCATCGGCCCCATCAAGAGGCCGGAGGCTTGAGATGCAAATAATATTAGGGCCGCTCGCTGACGATCTGTCGGAGCAGTTCAAGAAAGCCGGGGTTGAATACGTTGGCAAGACCTCGATAGAGCTTATTCAGAAAAGCGCCGACGCAATATCGTTGCTCTATATTCGCGGGTATCTGTCAGAATCAGAAGCACGAAAGGCTCGAGAACGGCTTATGAAGGAAATTAAGGTAAGGGAGGTGTGAAATGAGTGATTGCTGGATAAATTGGCGTTTCGGCGTGAGGCATCTACAAATCGGAAAATGGTTTATTCGCTTTCGGATAAATCCATATCATATCGAGAATAAGCCAGACAAATGGTTTGAGATTTATTAAGGAGGTGCCACATGGTTAGTGACGAAAAACTGGCATCTTTAGCTGTGCCGCCAACGCCTGCGCAAGAAAAGTCTTTTCGCCACGCGATTGGAGAAGACGAGGCTGCCGACCATGCGTTGTGTCATTTGCGAGATGTGGCGGAAATGGCCCAGGAGCTCCTCGCATACCGAGAATCCGAGCGCAAGAGTGACATGCTAACAGATAGCGCTTGGATTGCAGGCGCAAAATTCGGCTGGAATTGCGGGGTAGTGGGCGACAACAATGCGCTTCAAGCATCTATCGAATCGCGCGCCCGTGAACGAGCAGAAGATAAGAAGGAACGCCCGAAATGAAAAATCCCACCGGATTCATTGCTATCTGTAGATGCGGAAAAGTTGTCGGAGCACTTGACTATGATCGGCTTGATCGACGCGAAGCCGGAACCATCTTGGGAAGATGGCTTCATGATGGTTGCACCGTTCAGCCAAAATTTGAAGCATCTTGGAGTGCAACCGTGGAGCAATGTGACTGTGAGGAGCGCCCGAAATGACCAACCACCTAACCACCCTAAAGCAGTTCCAAGCGTGGCGCAGAGATACCAGCGACAGCCAGGAAATCCCCATGCCGGACCCGAAGGAGATCGGGAAGGCTCTGGATTGGGCTATTAGGGAGTTGCAGAAGGCCAAGCCGCGCTCGCGTGGATGATGCTTACCACTTGACTTCATCCGCTCCAATCTGCACAATAGGCAAATCGTATGCGGGTACGATGAACAGACGCCTTTGGTCAGCACCGATCCTGTGAAGGAAACCGGAACCCGCATTCCGGGGTGCTGACCAAAGGCTTTTTTATTTATTGCGGGAGAAATTGCTATGAATGATTACGAGTCATTTCTTGACCGTAAATCTCAAGTAAGTGGCAATCACGGATTTGAACCAATTTATATTCCGTCCTACGTTTTTGATTTTCAGGAGTCGTTGATTGTGTGGGCGCTTCAAAAGGGTCGAGCGGCAATATTCGCGGATTGTGGGCTTGGAAAAACCCCGATGGAGCTTGTGTGGGCAGAAAACGTGGTTCGCAAAACCAACGGACGCGTATTGATATTGACGCCTCTTGCCGTGGCAGCCCAGATGGTGCGTGAGGCTGCCAAGTTCAGCATAGAGGTTCGCCGATCCCATGATGGGGCATTATTCCCCGGCATTGTCATTACCAACTATGAGCAATTGCATAAGTTTGATCCTGCCGATTTTATCGGCTGCGTATGCGATGAGTCGTCCATTCTCAAAAACTTCAGCGGCCAGCGTCGTGGCGAGATAACCGCATTCATGCGCAAAATGAAATATAGATTGCTGGCAACCGCTACAGCCGCCCCGAATGATTTTGTAGAGCTTGGAACTAGCAGCGAAGCGCTTGGCTATCTTGGTTATATGGACATGCTAAACCGGTTCTTTAAGAACGATCTGAATAATTCAGCAACCGGAAGAATGCGCGGGGAGGTTATCAAGTGGCGGCTCAAGGGCCATGCCGAGTTACCGTTCTGGCAATGGGTATGCTCATGGGCCAGGGCTATACGCAAGCCCTCGGACCTAGGGTTTTATGATGATCGATTTATCTTGCCGCCACTGATTGAGAATGAACACTTGGTAGACGTGGAGCGGCCAATGGAAGGGATGCTGTTTGCGTTGCCTGCAGTTGGACTCAAGGAACAGCGCGAAGAACGCAAAATCAGCATGATCGACCGGTGCGAACAAGTAGCGAATACCGTCAACAATAAATCGGATAAGTCCCTTGTATGGTGCCACATGAATGAAGAAGGGGATGTTCTCGAAAAAATGATCCAGGACGCGGTACAGGTGAGCGGCAAGGATTCGGACGCCAAAAAAGAAGAGGCGTTTATCGGGTTCGCGGAGGGCGACATTCGGGTTTTGGTCACAAAGCCAAAGATTGGCGCGATGGGGCTGAATTTTCAGAAATGTCATCATATCACGTTTTTCCCGTCGCATTCCTTCGAGCAGTATTATCAGGCGGTGCGCCGGTGTTATCGGTTCGGGCAAACAGAACCGGTCACTGTGGATATATTCGCCACGGAAGGAGAAGCTGGGGTATTGAAAAACCTGCAGCGCAAAGCGGCACAAGCGGATGTCATGTTCTCACACCTGGTAAAGGAGATGAACCGTGCTGTGGGGATAGATAGAGATACAACTATCAACAACAAAATGGAGATGCCATCATGGCTATAATTGAGCAGAAACTAGGCGAGTCTTACGCGGTTTATAATGGGGATTGCGTTGAAGTGATGAAGGAAATTCCAGACGGAAAGGTGCATATGTCCGTCTATTCCCCACCATTCGGTGGTCTGTATCATTATTCCAGCTCTGATCGCGACTTATCAAACTGTGACAGCTATGAGGCATTTTTCGAGCATTACACATTTGTGGTGCGCGAGATGGCGCGGATTACAATGCCTGGGCGCGTTACTTGTGTGCATTGCATTGATGTTCCGCGCAGCAATAGCGGCACCGATTCGCTGATAGACTTTCCCGGTGACATTGTGCGTCTGCACGAGCGCGAAGGGTGGAGATACACTGGGCGTAGGGCGATATGGAAGGAGCCACTTGCCGTGCGGCTGAGAACGATGCAAAAAAATCTTGCCCATCAATCTTTGGTTGAAGATTCCATTGATTGCGGAGTGGCGTCCGCTGACTTCCTTTTGACATTCCGCCGCGAAGGGAAAAACCCTGTGCCGGTTGCTCACCCGTCTGGACTTATGAGTTATGCCGGTGAGAGGGATATCCCTGCGGAAGTGCTAAAGTATCGTGGTTACAAGGGAAAGCAGACCGAGAACCGGTTTTCACACTGGATATGGCGTCAATATGCCGATTGTATGTGGGATGATGTGCGTATGAATCGCGTCCTGCCGTATAAGGCGGCTAGAGACAAGGATGATGAAAAGCACGTCCACCCGTTGCAGTTGGATGTGATTGACCGTTGTGTCACCCTATTCAGCAATCCGGGAGAGACTGTTTTTACTCCATTTATGGGGGTTGGGTCCGAGGTATATAGCCCGATAATATTAGGCAGGCGCGGGGTGGGAGTGGAGCTGAAGCCGAGTTACTACCGTCAGGCGGTTAAGAATGTGGAGGCCGCTGCTGCTGGCATAAAGTATAACGCCGATAATATGGAGCTTGATTTGGGTGCGGAAAACTCCAGCATGGATTAGCCCCTAATCCTATCCCAAGCATTCCTGCACTCCACGCCGACGCACCACCTGCGCCCATCCTCGACCGGCTCTTCGCAATACAGGCAATAGCCGGTCGGGCGCGGCCCTTCCGGCTTCCTCACCGCAAGCGCAATCTCCCGGTCCATTTCCTCTCGCTCGGTAGCCAGGTCGAAGATGTCAGCCATTCATCGCCGTCTCAAGCGCCGTCATCTGCTCAGGCGTGAGATATTCCTCAGCCCATTCATTCAGCAGCACCATGTAGCAAATGGTATTCACCCGGTCCGGGACTTGCGAGTACCAGAGGGAAGCGCGGAACCCGGAGACGGCCTTCTTCCAGTTCGCGGCCTTCATGGCTGATAGTGCCGTTGCGAATTGCAAGAGCCCGTTCAGCCCCAAATTATAGGCGGCATCCACCAGCGCCCCGACGCGCACGCTGGACAGATTCACGGCCCAAGGCAGTGCGGCGAACAACTGAGAAGTCAGCGCCGTTTCGTCGCCGATAAGCCATTGCGTAGCCTCTTTGCGCGTGACTACGGTATTGGGTCCGATGTCTGGGCCTGTTTGCCCGAACCCCACGGTCCATACATGGCCGATTGAATCCCAGTAGGCATGACTGCGGAACCCCTCTGCGTTTTCGATGGCGGTGGTTTCTTGCGCTGGTACATCCATTAGAGCCTCCCACGGTAAAGAATCATCACTCCATCCGGCTGCTCAAGCTCGCCGGTGTGGAAAATATGATGCCACCTCGGCGCCGCCGTCACCGTCATCTGCGCGTTGTGGATTCCCGATACTTTGGGCACAAACACCGGCACAATGGCCAGATGCAGGCGCAGCAGTAGGCCGAGGATGGCGTGGGTCACGGCACCGGGACGGGTGCTACAGGCTGACCATCTGCTTTGATTGCTGCCGCCGTCTTTCCCGCCGCATTCCAGTCCCCAACAGTCTGGGGAATCTCGCCTGCAAGAGTGGCGATTATCGCATCCAGGGCACTTTGGGAGATCACACCCTTATTGTATAACTGCTCCATCTGCAGCCCACCCTGAAACAGCAGCAGGGCGGCTTGTGTTGCGGGTAAAATCATGGCTGCCATCGGAATGCTCCTTATTTGAGTGCCGGGGTGGACGGGCTGACCACCGACTGAATTGCGTTGATGTTGTTGACTGCCTGAGCAATCGAGAGCATCGCCGCCGTGGGGTTGGCCGGTAACGAGTTCGGCGGACAGTATTGGTCGAATACCGTCGCGGCGTCGTTGATCGTCTGCACTTGGGATGGCGTCAATTTGCCGTTCGCCCGTGCGATGGACAGCACCGCAAGGCTCGTGTTGTATCCGATGCAGGTTCCGGCGTAAGTGATCTGGCCGACCGGGGCCGCGTTGACGCTCGCCGCTGGTCCTGTTGCTGGGGTGGTGGCACACCCGACGGTCGCCGCAACCACTCCAATCATCGCCACTTTCGGCAGGTGCTTCCGAATCCAGGGTATAAGTCGCTTGTTCATCGTTCAGCCCTCCTTGGGCGGTATAGGGTCCACCGGCTTAACCATTCCGAGGACGTGCTCGATATGGTCAGCTTTTTCATCGGCTGGCTTAGCATTGAGCATACGAATCACATGATAAAACAGGGCTCCGACCAGTAGCCCCTCCCAGTGTTGATATACTGTGACAGGAATCTTGCCTGTCCAGATCATCGCTATCACAAAGGCAGCTACGATAACGAGCCCTACGAACTGGCGCGTCTTTGCTTCGATTTGTATTACCATCTCACCCTCCCAGAAATCATCGCCCCGTCCGGCTGCAGTTCCCCGTTTCTCGGAATCTCCACCACTGATACACTTCATGCCCGCGTATAAGCGCCAGAGAAGGCCGGAACACTGGCTGCGTGATGATCTGGTAATGCAATGCCATCATCACGATAAACGCAGCCATGCGTCGCCCTCCGCCGTGACCATCCATGCCGCTACCGCATCTCGTCCGCGCTGATACAGGCTGATCTTCTGCGCCCTTGTCATGCTCGCATCGAGGAACCCGAGATTCCCGGCAGGAAGGCGCACAATGGGGATCCCGGACGCCTTGGCCAGCAGGACCATATCTTGCTCGCTGGCCGACAGCATCATGCCGACCTCGCGCTCCACCTGGTGGATCAGGCCCCGTACCGGCCCTATGCGGGTAGCCTCGGTGACTTTGAGTCCTAGCCGTTTATGCTTCCCGGGCAGGTAGTTGATGCCGAGATTGTCAGTCAACCCCCCATCGACATAGCGCCCCCCCCACGCCGGGTACACCTGCGGGATGCTCATTGAGCAGAGGATGGCTTCCCACATCGGCATATCAGGCAAGAGCCAGCTATCCCATGTCCGCGCCTTTCCGGTGTTGAGATCGGAGCAAATCGCGGTGAATGGAATTTGGCAATCACTCATGAGTTGGTTGTCGGTAATCTCTTTCAGCCACGCGATGACATTGCGATTGCTGGCCAGATATTCGCGGAAGGGTGCGAGCCACGGGCGCATCGGTATGAGCTTGGCATAGTCCGCGCTGATAACAATGTCATAGAGGCTCGACGGACCATGGCCAAGCGCTATCAGGCCACCGACGATGCTGCCCGCTGAGGTATCTACCAGCGCGTCCGGGCGCACAACGGGCCACAGGGCTGACATTGCGCCGACTTCTAAAGCACCGAGGGTTCCGGCGCCAGAGTTGGCCAGTTCGCATTTAGGCAACATGCCGCCCCCTTTGTGCTGCGACGTGCTCGGCAATCAGTTCAGCCTGGAAACGTGTCACCGCATCCGGGCAAGTGAAAAAACTTTGGGTATTGTTCTGGGCCTTGAATCCAACTCCGCCCGGCTTTCCAGCAACAACGAATGTGCCCTCACCGGACGTGCTCCAGTTCGTGCTCCCCTCGGCCCCCACAAGTCCGTCAGCGACAAATCCTTTGGTGTGGCTGATTTGGTGGGTAGCGCTCTGCCCCACGACAAAATGGGTGCGGAATCCTTCAGGGTCTTGCGCCGCATCGGAATCCAGCAAGCGTTTCTCATGGACCCCGCCAGCCTGAGACTTATCCAAAGTAATCAGACAGGTGATAGCTGGGTTATGGACGATCTTCATGAGCATGGCATTGAGCTCATCATCATCGAAGCCGAACATATTCAGGTATAGGCTTACCGATACGCGGCTCAGGACGTGCTTCAGGGCTTCATGCACATTGTCGCGGCCCACATATAACAGGCGGAAGTCTGCGCTTGCCCTAGGGGATGTTTGGCCCTCATACAGGTAGGGGTCTAGGTCAGGCAGACTGAATGACTGCAGGCTCACAGCAGCTTCACTCCAAAATGGTACAGCCCAATCGAAGCCCCCACGATCAGCACCGTGCGCACGATCTCGCGGATGATCTCCGCCTTGCGGTTTTCCTCGGCCTGATCTTCCGCATTCGCCGTGTCGATCTCTTTTTGCATCCGGGCTTTTTCTGCCGCCTCGATGCTGTCCTTCAGCGCTTGAATGGCCCCCTCGATCAGCTCGATGCGTTTGAAAGCACGATCCAACGCCCGCGCATCCTCCTCACGTTTCGCGGAGGCGATGGCGAGCTGGTGCATGTCGTCGGCCAGTCGTTGCAGGCTCTGGTTGATATTGCTCATCTGGTTTTCCAGGAACGACAGACGGGCATGGATGGCGGGTAGGGATTCATCGGGCATGTTTCGTCCTTTGGGTAATAAAAAAGGCCCCGAAGGGCCGTGGATGGGTTATGGGGTGGCGCTATGGCCAGAGTACCGCTTGTACGGCACTGACGGTCTGCGCCGCATCAATCTGCGCTATCAGACTCTCCAGTTGGTCACTCATCTGGTGCAGATACAACTCTCCCTGCTGGAAGGCGCTCATAATCTGCTGCGGCGTCATGTACACGAAAGAGCCGCCCTGCAAATACACTTTGCGCCCTAGCAACTCCCATTCCGCCGTTCCATCGGTGACAGGCGTACCAAACGTAGTCGGCGGGGTAGGGGCGGACGTGCCGGACTTGCCGGACGCGGAGCAAAACAGAATCACGCCTCCTACGTTGCAATAGGCTCCTGCGGTGTACTCGGTAGACGCGGCCCATACGGGTGATTGCAGCATGGCGTTTGCGGTGATGGCGAGGCTCAAGTTCAATGCCTGCTTACCTGCCGTATTATCCACTTGATACGTCGTGCCGTTGATGGTGACGGGCACGTAATCCGTGGCCTTGTTGTAGCCTTGAGTGACGATGGCTTTCTGTGCCGTCTGCGCCTGAGACAGCAGTACCGCAGACGGAGCCGTGACAATCTCCCCGTTGCTCGGCACGTACTGTTGCCAGTTCTGCGCCTGTGCTTGAGTGCAGGGAATTGATCCTTCGGGAATCGTACCGTCTGGCGTGTAGCCCGTACCCGTAAAAGCGGTTCCAGTGGCGTTGGGGGTAAGGTAGTAGGTTGCTTTGCTAGTCATGGTCATGCCCCTTATTCTGCCGGGATAACAATTACAGATAAGTATACGTTTGAAGATCCAGCCGTTGAGCTAGATGTTTTGATGGTGCCAGTTATAGTGACGGCTGTACCTGTTGTTACCGACCCGACCATTTGGCCTGTCACAATGCTATTTGCATTATTGTTTATTAATGACTGAATTTCGGTATATCCTGTTCCAGTAATAGCCCCAGAATTAACTTGTTCAGAGTTTTCCCCATATATGAAGGCTATTATATTACCATTTGAGTTGGGTGTAAAAGAAACGGATGTGCTTAAAGATGTTGTAGATGAGGAGTTTGCTGCGTTGACGGCGAGGTAAAACTGCCCCAACAGCACCGCCGCATTGCTCTGGGT
>JAEHJW020001754.1_pt1 | contig 46350 bp, 54 predicted proteins | sample 9271431 | NCBI WGS metagenome assembly JAEHJW02
ATCATCCTATGAAGAAATTTAGTGGTGCTGAATCATTTATAGCTTCTTGTTCTAATAGAGCCATTTCATTTGTAGCCTCATTATAAAGAGTTTGTCCACTAAAAGTCACTCCACCTGGAAGTTGTAGACCCTCATACTTTCTAAGATTATTACCCCATTGACGCTTAATCAAAGCAGTGGTATATCTTCTGAGCCATATATCTGAGTAAGCTGATGGATAAAGAGTAGGATCAACAATTCTATACAACTCAACAGCAACTATATCTCCAACTTTCAGATCATATCTCCAATCAACATCTATGAATAATTTCTCCATACGACGATTAAATCTAAAATCTTTCTCTTTCTTCATAACGAAATCTAATTCACCTAAGTATTGTTGGACTCCATAGAAATAAGCCATTCCTTGAGATGTTAGATTTTGAATTTCACTCATCATAATTTGATATTGAACATTGAACATATAATCACTTGAACCTAGAATTGATGTGAGATTAAGAAGTCTAATTACTCCATATACATCACTTGATAGTGTTATGTAGCCGTTGTCAGGGTCACCAAGTGTTATAGCTTGAATTGTTGCTAGAGGAGAGAGGTTTCCTGATGTAGTAACCTGATCTCCAACAGCAAATTTTGTATAACCAATTTGCTTATTGATTGTAATAACATTCCCGTTGATTGAACTTATGTAAGCAGTTGTCTTCCAATCCATTGATGATAGAGGTTGTCCTACAATAAACCCAGATGCACTATCAACGGTAACTTGAGTTCCTTGAAGTTTATAGACGTAATAATCTCTTTCAATACCATCAAAGTGATATTCTTGGTAGTACTTAACAGCTGAATCAATACAATCCTCAATTTGATCATCAGATACTTCAACATTGATGACACCACCTCCTAATTGTCTTAAACAAAAGTCAGCTAAACTTTGTCTCGATACAATTGAAGTATTAGGATCTTGGTTTGAAACAACAACGTTGACAGTCTTTTCTAATATTTGACCGCTTGATGTTGTAGATGTGCAAGAAATAACATATGAATTTCCTGTTATACCTGCTGTTACTAGAAGTGAAACTAACCCACCAACAAATGAGGATTGTCCTATGATTGATGAAGGTGTAGGATCATTACCAACAGAAACTGTAGCGTTGAATGTGACTGCTGTGATTACTTCTTGAGAGGAAACTAAACTTGAATTAAAATCGAATGTGATTTGCTTTGTTTCGTTTGAAGTCTTATTGAGAGTATTAATGATATCCATGTATTTACCACTCTATTGTAATCAATTATTTATTGATTAGGAATGTTAAAACTCTTCTACCCAGTTGAAATCACCCCAAGCTGTCGCATTTGCTGATGATGTACATACTATTGAAAGAATATCACTAGAAGTTGCATTGTAATTTGTACATAGGAGAACATCTGCCAGATTGATTGAAATCAAACCAGTATTGTTATTTGAGGTATTAATTACGAAGGAAGTAATTTTATCATATCCACCTGTCAATGATGTAGCTGATACATCATATTGAGATAAACTATATGCGTTAACATTTTGCCATGAGAAACCTGTCAATGTAGGATTCTTAACAATTTCTACAAGACAATTACCTGCTGAAGTAAATACTTCAAAATTCTTAGGGTGTATGTGCCCTCTATTAGTAATTCCATTGAATGTTAAACTAGGTCTAATAGATAAAATAGGTCTTCTTACATTTGCTGCTAGTAATATTCCTGTTACAGGAGTATTTGCGGTGAAAACATATCCTTCATATCCATCTTTACCACCTTCTGATGTTACATTGGCTGCAATTAGAATCAATGAATTTGAAGATGTTGTAGTTCCTAAGTTCTCAATACTTGCTCTTATAGGAAGATTAGCAGTACTCATATACGGAGTTGCAATTACATTTGCATTTAGGAATTGATGCACATAAATGATTTTACCATTTATCACAAATCCAAATCTAACTCTACCAGCACTTAACCACTCAAAATCAATTAAGAATATCTGTGGTTTTGTAATATCTAAAACGAGTTGGGATGGTCCTGTTGAATCAAGAGGATCTATATTCCATTGAGATTGTAATATTGATGTATTTACACTGAACCTGATACTGATGATCTTATATTAACACTCAGACCTGTTGTAGTTTGCTCGAAGTAGAGACCATTGTTATCATCAAAATGACCTATTCGTCTTCTAAGATTTGTTTGAGGTGCACCAAATATCCCTGATATCAAAACAAGATGTGATTTACCATTCTGATATCTAAAATATTCATGTGTTTGTTTTGTTGCTTTATCACCTGAAGCAGTCGTTGTATTTAATTGAATTGCGCTGTAATTAGGAAGAGTGGTCTCAGTTCCAGAACCAGTGAAGAACGTTTCCCATCTTAAAGGTTGATTATTGTATTGAAATGATCCTTCAAACAATGAAACAGGATTTGAAACTCTTAATCTTGAAAACGCATCAAGCTCAGATTCTGAGAAAATTGGTTGAACCTGTTCTATTGATGCATTTAATGATGTCATTACTTGCCGTCGTCTATCTCTTTAACCATCTTTGCACTTAATGAAGCATATTGAATAGCATAATTGTGTAATTCTTCAGTTGCTTTTTCAAGCTTTTCAACAAGTTTCTTTGTTAGTTCTTTCAATTCTTCTACTTTAGCAGTCAAATGTTGAACTTCAACAGTCAACTTACTTACATTGATTTGTGCTTCATTTCTTTCATCTTCAACAGTTTGAATTCTATCGATGAGTTTTTGTTTTTCTTCTTTACATTGACGTCTTTCCTCTTCAAGATCCTCTTTCAATGTATTTCTTTCTTTTTCAAGGTCAATGATAATATTGCCCTCTGCTTTATCAGCTATGATATCAACTTCTGATTCTGAAATCTTTCTCTTAACATAAAAATATGTCATTACTATTGTGATACCAATTGAACCTATTAAAGCAACAGCGCCTTCTAAAACCTGCGTGATAAATTCAGGAGAAAACCCGTGGATGGTATCAGTAGTCATATGAAAATCCTTGTTCTTATTGATTATTGTTGTTATTTATTTCTTCATCAGGACTGAAAATGAAGCCAGATTTCTCATATTTTTGCATGATCCAAATCGGATATGGTAGAAGATGTATTCCATGATTTCTAGCTCTATGGTGCTTCTCACATAGAACCATCATATTATATTCAGAGTCAACAAAATCAGAAATATCTTTGAAAGTAGACCAATCAAAATTTGGATGGGCTAGTCTCAATTTATCAATATCGACTCCTTCAGCATCAGCCCATTCAAGATGAAAGTGATGTACTTCTCTTTTTTCTTTTGATCCACAAATCCAGCAAGGTGTATCAAGATCATGCACTAGATGGTGTTTTGTCTTTGTAAAAAGAGGTGACTCAGTTCTTGGTGGGTGATCAGGATAGAAAATATCAATATTGATCGTTTCATGCATTTCATGTTCATTCTTAACTTCAGATGTCATTCTTTTCTCCTGGTAATCCTACAGCTTTAACTAACATAGGTTTCTCATCTCTCCATGCATTCTGACAATGTCTTGGAAAGAATGCACTTAATATTCTACAAACAGTTTTGCAAAATAAGCATGCTTCATTAGCTTCCAATTGGGCACCACAATGAGCTGAGATTGTTTCATGTGCATCTCCATTTAAGAGAATTGCGTTTCCAAGTTCATCAAGAGCAACTGCATCTCCTATGAACCATAATTTGATTTTTGTAAACATCTTTATCCTTTTATCTTAATTTTTACAGTTACCATTGTTTTCTCCTTACCAGGTGATCGATTCAACCTCTGCAACGGTTGTCGCTGCTGCGCTGGTCGCCGAAGATCGCCTCGGGGTGCTGCCTGTCGTCTGGTTGTAGATCGTCTGACCGCGATAATCGGGCTGCAGGCTCCACGCTCCGTTGGATAGCACGGCAACTTCGTTCGCGGCAGATGCAGGTGGCGCGATGTCGGTCGAGTCTGTAGGTACGATGTAAACGCCCGGCTCAAGCGGGCTCTCCTGCGCTTGGTAATCCCCTCTGAACTCACCTGTGCTTGCATCGTAAATGTAGACTGTTTTGCTCGTCATATGCTTACCTCTTAGTATTTGATGATGAAGTTGACGCGAGAACCAGCCGCGGTGTTTTGCGCTCCGCCTGTATTTGCGGTTGTTAATGCATCTGCTGCGCCACCTCCGCCACCTGATGCTAATGCACCTCCATAATCCGTGAAAAAGTTGTTTCCATTTAGCGGGGCGTGGTTGTGGCTAATAACCTCACCAATAGTTGTTGTGCCAAGATTCGCGTTGCTCTGAAGCAGCGTTCCGTCAGCACCGACATACGGCAGGCCGAACGTTGTTGATCCGTCGCCTGCGCCCCATGTTGTTCCGATGGCTGCGAAAAGCGCTGCGTAGGTGGTGCGACTGATGTTCGTCGCAGCAGTAGGTACAGAAAGATAGCCGGAGGGGGGAGTTGCTCCAGCAAACGGGAGGATAGTGCCTGGCGGCACGCCATTGGCGATGGCAGCATAACGCGCATCCCCGACTGTCGTATCCAGCGAAGCAACCCAAGCAGACCCGTTCCAATACTCAAACTGCGATAGTGTTGTATTGAAGCGAGAATATCCAGTAGCAGGTGTTGCATCACGTTGAGCCGTAGTTCCAGCAGGAACGATAGCTGAACCAGTAGTAGCGGTAATCTGCTCGTAGTTTGCAGCAGCAACACCTCCAAGACTTAGCGCATTGGTGGCAGTTGTTGCGGTTGCAGCATTTCCTGAAACATTGATACTCCATGTTCCACTTGCACCACCTCCTGTCAATGTAGGTGAATATGAATTATAGTTTCCAGCATCTAGAGAAATGTTTCCTGCATAAGATGGGCGATGTTGAAAATACCAACCTGTTGCAGTGTTAATATACACACTTGAAGAAAATCCTAAATCAGTTCGTGATAATGTAATCAACCATGGGGTAGAACTCGCAGCATTAATTGTTAATCCACTTCCTGTTGAAGGTGCTGTAATTGTTACTGCATTTGAAAATGCTCCTGTTGTAGCATTAACAGTACCACCACTCTGGTTTGTTGCTGTAGTAGCAGAAGTAGCCGAAGTTGACGTGGCAGCATTTCCTGAGATACTTATACCCCAAGTTCCTGAAGCATTTGTTCCTATTACAGAAGGTGCTCCTACAGAATTATATGAGATTGTAACAGCAGAACTACCATTAAATGTTGTACCTGATGGTGATCCAACACCATAATAATTGAATGTTAACGAATTTGGAGTGTTTGCTGTAACAGTAATATTAGCAGAGCCATTAAATGATACTCCGTTGATTGTTATTGCAGTTTGTAGAGTGGTAGCTGTCGTGGCATTACCGCTCAAAGCTCCGTTAAAAGTTGTAGCAGATATTGTTGTTGCTGAAATGGTACCAGTACCATTTACAGTCAAAGTACCTGTAATTGTCGAGCTTCCTGCTGCTAATGTAAGAGCGGTAATATTACCTGAAGCATCTGCTATAACATATGGATTGAAACTTGATCCTACTGCTAAGCCGTTTCTTGCTACGAATGGTATTGCTGACATCAGTTCCCTTCCCTGAAATTATTGGTTGTAATATCTTATATTTATTGAAAGATGTATTTAATCATTAAACTCTTGTTAGTATTGAATATACCTTAAATACTGTTGAATTTGATGTTGATGGAGTAACTTGGAGTTGTAAGTTTCCACCTGAAATTGCAACATTAAATGATCCTGTCAATCCATTTGCAGTTGCTGCTGATGCATACTCAGTAAATGATACATTTGTTCCATCATGGACAGCTTTGATTGTTGAGCTATGATATTTTAAACTTGTAGAATCTACACCTTGAATGATATACTCAACACTTCTGTATGTTGATGTTGGAACACTGGCTATAACTTGATTTGCTGTTGTTGAAGTTGTTGTTAGAGTTGCTGTCTGAATATCTGTCAATGAATTGAATGATGTGGTACCTGTAATGGTAGCTGATGTCATTGAGGTTGCTGGAAGCGTAGCAGTAGTTGATACACTCAAATTCACTGAAGATAATGTTCCAGATGAAGTTAGATTCCCGTTTGATGCCGTAATTGTAAGAGAACTTGCTCCCACAGTAACATTACCGTTTGTAGCTACATTGAATGTTGATCCTGTTATAACTCCACCAACAAAAGTTCCACCTAGTGATAAAGTTCCACCAATCCATGTATTGCCTGTTGTATGTGCAACATCAAATGTTATTGTTGAACCATTTAGAGTTGATATATCTCCTGTGAATGATGTTGCTCCAGTTGTTCCTGAAGCCTCTAAGTTTATCTTTCCAGCAGAATATGAGATAGAAATACTTCCACCTGTCGAGGTGAATTGCTTATATTCCAAGCCATTTCCTGCAGTATTTACTGATAGGAAGTAATTTGCTGTTCCCAATGCAAGCATCGATGTATTATTTGCAGCTGTTTGATATGGAATACTTCCTAAAGCACCTCCACTCAAATTAGATGATGTTGTTGATGTTGCTGCATTTCCGCCAATACTTAAATTAGATACAGGAGTTGTTGATGCAACCACAAAAGGTGCCGTGCCTGTACTTACAGTAGAAGTTATTTGTCCTGATGCAGATAAAGTAGAAACAGTTGTCGCACCATCAACTTGGAGAGTTGATGCAACAATCAACGAAGTAATTGTATCACCTGATCTTTTAACTTTCCTATTGTTTAGATCATTTACAGCAGCAACAAATATGTTTGTTGCAGGATGATTGAATGTATCAGAACCATCTGATACATATATGTTGACAGGGTCACCTAAATTTGATCCGATTGTATTGAGATTCTGTCTCCAAATCTCAAGAGTATCTGTTCTTTGTGTTACTGGATTACTCATTCGTTACCTTTAAATTTTGAAAGAATTGCGTTGAAGTTTGTCTCCAACATTAAAATTCTCATTTTGAGATCATCAACTTCTTTATCTTTAAACTCGAAAATCTCTTTCTGCTTTTTGTAATTTTTAAACCCATCTTTATTGAGATTCACTAAGACACCTTTACTTTGGAATTCAAGACCTTCAACGTTACTTTTCATTGCGTACCTCATGCTAGACATATTGCTCTAAAATCTGTTATTTTTGGTACAGAAGCAGAATTAGTAGATGTGAATACTACTTTGAATTGAGCAACATCAAAATTAGGAAGAGCGTTAATTTGATATGTTTGATCAATAAATTGATTTGCTGCTGTATTTGTATATGACATAGTAACTGCTGTCCACTTTGTGTCTGTTATCTTCTTACTACTTGATGTTATAGCTGTCCTGTAATAAAGTTGAATTCCTGATGATTGAGGTATTGATGCACCAAACATTACTTGGATACCTGTAGCAGGATTTGATAATGTTATTGGAATTGTCTGATATTTAGAATCAGCTGTTCCTCCTGTTGGAGCTATTTCATCAATGTATCCGATGCTCTCAGTAATTGTAGTGGATGCAGGAGATTCTGATGTGAGAGTTCCACTTACATATACGTTATAAGGAGATGTTGTTGTATCAATATCAGTAATTTCAGTAGTGATGTTGTTTGAAGCTGTTCCTGTAATTGTGATATATGATCCAATCTTGAATCTTGTTATATCATATGATGTTGGTATTCCAATTATGTTTGTTGTTGCAGTGAATGTTATACCTGAAGCAGCAGATGTCAATGATTGTACATCAACAACAGTATTATCAGTTGTTGAAGGATTATTAATGATGTTTGAATATAGCTTAGCTGAAACATTGTTAAGATCAATGATAGGACTTACGTTAGAATCATTTGATGAAATATCCAAATTGATTCCAAGAGAATTCTTACCACTTAAGAAAGCATTTTCATTTATGTTGCTGTGCAAGTACTTTGATGCACTCAAATCATTATTTTGAGTTAGATTGATAACGGTTTCTGATGAATCAATTGCTGATGTAGAAGCACCTCTCAATACTGATGTTATGTTTGTTCCTGTAGGAAGTTGATAATCACCTAACTCAACATATATTGAATCATATTTGACATTTGATAGTGCTAACACATTATTTCCACCAATTGATCCACTTGTTGTTTGAGATGTTGGAAGATTTATTAAGAAGTAATCAGGATTAATTACTGATTGCACTGTAAATGTAGTGTTAAATGTTGAATTATTAGATGCAAAGAACCCTACCAAAGCATTTTGGAATAATCCATGATTTGGCATATGAACTTTACATACATTTGAACCATTCATGATTGTAAATGGATTTGCTGGTAGAAGTGTTGTTCTACCACCTGAGTTTTGATCATTTTGTAATGAAACAACACCACTTGTAGCTGTATCAAATACTGCTTGATACAAATTAAATGTTAGATTCTGAGTTTCATCTGCAACCCAAGTACTATTATTTTGACTCTTGAATAATACACCTGTATAAGGTTGAGTTGCTATGATATTTGTTGGATCTGAAAGAGATGCATCTCCAAGTTGTGATATGTAAAGAAGATAACTTGATGAGTTAGCAAGAACTTTCAAGCAATATTCAGTATTTGGAGCAAGGTAAACAGGTCCAAGGAATTTAATATTTGTTGCGAAAGTACCTTCTGTAGAAACTTTTATATTTCCAGGAGCAACTCCACCAATTGCATTCTTTAGGACATTTAATGTTGGATACCCATTTTGCATTTCACATATCTCTACATATACAGGATTTGTCTCGGTAGAAGATACTTGGGCAAAGAATAAATCTACTGATGTCACAAAACAACCATTTTGCATTGAAGCAGGAGTTTTGAATGATTGTGCTAATGGATCACCATCAAATACAAAGTTCTCTGATATATTGATTTGTGTATTTGTATTTGTTTTAAGATTTTGTTGATATACATTCAGTGTACCAAATGCAGTATAATTTGATTGTGCTGTAGTAAATGCAGAAGCAATGTCTCCTGATGATGAATCTGTCAGAAGAACTTCATGAGTTCCAACAGGAACAACTCCAGGTGGAATAACCAACATACCAAAATAGTTACCTGCACTATTTGTATTAAGAGTTGTAGGAGATGATACTGCTGAAATAGTACCTGTAGCTCCTGAATTCAATCCATAGATTTGAGTTCCAACAGGGAATATGCTGCTAGTAACAACATCAGATGATTGATATGACCATGTACCCCAATTCCATGATGAATTCCATGACCACAATCTAGGAAGTAGGACATGGAGAACAGTTACTTGATTTCTTGTAACAGGATCAATTTGAACTTCTCTAGAAATAACAACAGCAGAGTAATATGATGTGTTTGATCCTGCTGAGTCTCTAATAACTTCACCACCATTCAAATAATTGATTTTTGTATTTGATCCTTTAGGATAAAGTGATTGAAGGTTACCTTGTAATTCATAGGTATCAAGTTGATTATCAGGAGTTGATGGAAATATTTTTCCATAATCATACCCATAGAATACATCTCCAGTATTTGTACCAGGAGATTCATTTGTAATTGTTAGTTGCACGCATGATGTAATGTATTGATCAAATTGATGTCCATCTAGAAATCCATGAATCTGTGAAAATGGTTTCATTTTTGATGCTCTCATTACAATAGGTACACTTCTTGCAAAAGGAAGTATGAATGTTCCTAGTTGAGATGTTTGACTAGATACAACAGCTGTCGATGTTGTAATGCTAGTTGACAATGTACCCCAAGATCCTGGACCTGCTATACCATATCCGCTAATAATACCTTGTGATATTTTTGAAAGATCAGTAGCAGAGTTTGTATTTACAACAGGATTTGATGCGGCTGCTTGATTAAGTGATGTTAACCAATTAATGAAATCTTGAGATGTAACAGGTGTTGACATTGAGTACCTTGAAATCTATATTATACAATTCAATTATTTATTTGTGGTTGTAGTAGATGAACTACCTATTAGCCACTCTGCACCACCATCCCAGAATGCAAAATTATGCCAGTTATAATTGTATGTTGTTGTAAATGTATTTGTTGTAAATGTATATACAGCTGCATCGAACCAGAAATCTTTCTGAGGAGAAATCTTCAAAGTACCGTTCCAATTATAAGCTGCAAATGGGTTAATATTCTGTGTTCTTGTAGCTAATGTTTGAGAAATCATAGCAGATTCGCTATATGGAAGTGTTACAAAGTTGTTAGTAACTTTATATCCGTTCGCGTTTCTACTTGAATCTGTTGAACCTGTAGTCTCAAGCAAGTTAATTGCAGATATTTGAAGAAGAGGTCTGCAGTATTGATTCATAGTATCGATACTTACTCTAAAATCTGGACTAGAAGTATCACCTACCAAAGTATTATTGAATGGATCTGCAATAAATCCATTCTTATATCTCGGTAATCCATTTTGATCATATATTTGTAAAGAGTTAGTCTTTTGTTCAAGAAGATTTAGAGAGACATAATATTCAACATTACTCAAACGTTGATCAATGTCAGCAATATCAGACATTGTATATCTCTTATGAGGAGTTGTAGTAATATTGATACTTGATCCAGAAGGATCAATTGTATATGGATCCAATGTCAAAACTGCAAGTTGTAATGAATTATCTGTAACGAGAGGAACTGTAGGAGTTTCTGAACTTGTTCCTTCGATGTATTCAAGATTACCTGCTGGTGTAAGAGATACAACATCAATTCTTGGTAAGTAGAATGAATATGAAGTAGAAAGAACATTTCCGTTATAAAGAGGTGATCCTACATTTGCTCCTGAATTTGTAAATCCGCTTCTATCATCAGAAATCTTATTTCTAAAATCTAAACAATCCCTCATATAATATGTACTGGTTCCATGAACTTCAATAGGAATTTGATTATATGGAATTGATGAGTATGAGTTAACTGTAAAGTAATCTCCTGTTGAGTGCTCAAAATATTGGAATACAATCTTCAAAGGATATGAAACAATTCCTGATACTCTTTGGATATATGATATATCGTAAAACTCCTCATTTGCATTTTGAACAAGTTTAAACCATGATGTCACGTCAGTTTCACCTGATGCACTATATGTGCTTGATGTTGGGCCTGACATCTTTACCTGCACTAACTTCTGTGCATCTGCTTTTGTCAAATAAATGTTTTGTGATGTGAAGTTAGGATTCAAACCTGTTGATGATATTGGATTACCTAGATCATCAGTGATACTTCCGTTGTATACAATAATAGTTCTTGTTGTAAGAGTCTTAACTTTCTCTTTAGCTCCATTCGCAGAATTTACAATCAAAGCATTCAAAACATATGTATGAGTTGCAGTTAGACCTGTAATTGTAAGAGTTAATGCATCAGTACTTAATGAATATGCTGCATTTATAATATTTCCTGTTGTTGTATCAGTTATGATATGACCTGTAATACCGTTGAAATATTGATTTGTTGATCCAAGTGTTAATGAATATCCTGAGCTTGATGCTGTGAATGTAAATGTTTTGTATGTAGTGTATTCGGTATCAATTGATCCTGCTGATGTTCTAACACTTTGAATGAAGCTATGAGGAAACTTCTGAATGTAACTACCAACTCTATTTAGAATTGCTTCTAGAGAGAAGATTGGTACATTGGTAACAATCGTTCCAAAGTTTGCAGTCAATGTTAATTCAACATCACTTTGAATACTCAATACTACTCCAGAAGTCCCATTAATTTGGATAGTATCGCCAATCTTAACTTCTTGAGTAAATAATGTACCTTTACCATTCACAATAGGAGATGTTGTTCCTGAAACAGAAACAAACCCACTCAATTGAATAGGAGTTAATATTGCAATAGAAGAGAATAATCCTCCTGTGGTGCTACTAACAGTTACTACACTATCATAGAATGAGAGACCTGCTTGGAGTTGAATATCAATCAAATAAAGATTATAGACTGCTCCTGAAGTTCCAATCGTACCTGAAACGTATTCCATATGAGTTACATATGCAGTTCCTATCACTGAACTTGCTGAGTTAATCAAATTAACTTCAGTCATTGTTGTAGTATCAATCGACCCAGTGACGTTTGTAACTTGGAGATATGATCCTGTAGGTGTATAAAGTTGGACACCTGTCTTTTGTTCGATATCTCTTGCTTTATACCCTAGAACACTTTGAGATGCTGCTACATTAACTTCAAATCCTTGAACATATGCTTTCCCTGCTGTAGATCTGATTGATATTTGAGTTTCAGCATTGATATGATCTTGAAGATTTGTACTTGTTAGATTCAACAATCCGTTGTTGTAAACAGGTGAATTTGTTTGAAGCCAATACATGCCACCATCAGAAACAGTTCCATAAGATACAGAAGGAGCTGTTGCTCCTGAATAACCGTTATTCATTGCTGTGTAGAATAATCCGTTATTCGAAACGATATCTCCTGTTAAGTATGGAGTAGATGTCGTCCATTGACCTCTATTATTGCTTCTGTAATTCTTAATAGAAATGATGAATGGGTTGACAATGTAATCACCAGCTTCATCATATGTTCTTCTTGCTAGCATTGATTCAATTTGTGAATATTGAGTATCTTGTAGAAGATATTGAATATTACCATTTTGAACTCTTAACAAAGGAATGAATGTTACAAGAGTTTGGCCTGCTGGGTTTGAGTAATCGTAATTTCTTGTTGTTAGATTTAGAATAATTTGATATCTAGATGCTCCTGGGGCTGCATAATTTTGTGATCCTAGAGCATTGTCAAACAAATTAGGATCTTGAGAAGCTGTTACTACATTTTCAACAAATTCCAAACCAACTGCTAATGTAGGAGTTGAATCATATTTGTCGAGAACAATTGTTTGTGCATTTACACCAACAAAGAATCCATTCACATAATAGATACCTTCACTGATACTACAAATTGAACTTGGAACAACTGCAGTGTTTGATGATTTAATTTGTAATGATAAACCTAATGCTGCTGAAGAGATAACTTCTCCTGAGCTAAATGTATGAACTGCTCCGTTTGCACCGTTGTATTTGATATACAATGTAGAAGGATCTGTAGAAGTTGATGCTGTAAAGTACATTACAGTAGCGGATACACCTGATGATCCTAAGATGTTTGTACCTATCAAACTTGCTCCTACTGCGTCAGCACTTGTTGATCCGTATGTTGAATTAAGTTTGAGAGCTATTACGGTATTATCATAAAATACATGACCAGGGATAACCACTGTACCATTTTGAAATAAAGAATCTCCCTGACGCTTTATTTGCTCTTGTAATATACTTTGAATTTGGGTTAATTCTCTAGCTTGAACGGCATTACCAGGAATGAACAAAATTCTGTGATAATTATCAGGCTTTGCGTTATTTTGATAATCGTCGAAAAAAGGTGATACTGAAAAATCCATTTAATTTCCTTTTACTCTTTATAGTCTCTTCTTTCTAATCTTCTTCTTGCATGCCATCTAACACCATAATCTTCATCATTCAATGCTTTATCGATGTGTTCTTTAGTAGCATTAGGATGTTGGATTGCATTTCTTCTAACATCCCAATCTCCATCATTCAATGCTTTATCGATGTTTTCTTTAGTAGCATTTGGATGACGGATTGCATGACATCTAACACCATAATCTTCATCATTCAATGCTTTATCGATGTATTCTTTAGTAGCATTAGGATGTTGGATTGCAGACCTTCTAACATCCCAATCTTCATCATTCAATGCTTTATCGATATGATGCTTTTGAATCCACTGAGATTTATCTTCAAATGCGTTTTTTAAATAATTATTCATTAGAACTCCAGAACGATTGAGATATTCTCACTCTGTCCTGTTGATCTCGTAATAGGTTGTCTATATTCTGAATATACAATATCTCCTGAATATGGTTGAACCGTTGGAGTTGTAATTGTCGAAATTACACCTGTTCCTGGAGATACTGTACTACCTACTTGGAATGATAATGCTGCTCCGGCATTTCCAAAGTTTTCATTACTTGTTCTGATAATTCTCAACACACCTGTTGTAGAATTCCAATCAACAACTCTTCCTTCTGCTCCTGTTGTAGAATCAGTTACAACTTCATCTGCAGAGTATCCGTTAGCACCTCCCCCACCAGTTAATGTCAATGATATTGTAGCATCTAAAACTTGAGATGTAGCAATTGTTGATGATCCATAATTTGTTGGATTTGTTATCAAACAAATCTTTCTGTAATCGTTACTTACTGTAAATACACCACCTTCACTTGAATTAAGAGTTTGGTTTACGATAGCAAAATATGCACACAAATCCCTTACAGGATCAGTTCCAAGTCCCCAAGGAGATGTAAATATTATATCGTAAGTAAATCCTGCCCCACCTGTTATATTCAGTTCTGCATAAGTATATCCTGAACCTGGATTTGTTATGATGATATTTTGAACTACACCACCTGCTCCAAAGATAACTGATCCAGCAATTCCTGAACCGTTACCTACAACATTGATATTAGCACTTGGGAAACTTATAGTACCTGCATTCCCTCCATTGTATCCTGAACCACCATTCAAAACGTTGATTGTGTAAATACCTCTTTTGAAGTTAGCTGAGTATTGCTGAGCTAACCACTGAGTATAATATGGGTCTGATGTCCCTGGAGCTGTTGTTAGAGTTTCAACAGGATGATATGAATCGGTTGAAAATGACACTACATCAGCAGGAGTTGTAACGCTAATAAACTTCCAGTAATATCCATCTGATGTTGTAACTATTTCAGTATTTGTTCCTACTGCAACTCCTAGATCAGGACTTTGAGTAGATGGATATATGACACCATTTACAATGTTTTGCTTCAAACAAATGTAGATGTTGTAACTTGATGTTATCACATAATACTTTGCTTGTGAAAGATCTGCTGGATATGGAGTATATGGATTTGATCCGTTATATGATGATGCTCTTGTTCCATTCCAATCATGACGATATGTATCATATATTGTGTTAGGTGCCCACATTTCTTTGAAGATACCTGCTGATATTCCACTTGAGTTTATCAACTTGAGTTGCATCATATCTTCCCAATCTTGATCTATACCAATCAAGTTGTTATATGGAATTGGTGGAGCTATATCATTGTTAGATACAAGATCCCAGAATTCAGGCCTACCAATACCTAAGTAAAGTGAATTACCTGAATTAAATGAGTTTATAAATGATTTCACATTATAAACTCTGAATTCATTGCGGACAACAGCTGTCATACAACCTCTAATCTGTTAAGTTATCAATTATTTATTTGGTTTATTCTCAAGATCATGAACAGTTTTCTTGAGTTTTTCCACTATTTTCTAAATTCTTAAGATGATATTTAGCTTCTTCTCTAACCATGGGATGAGGATCTGAAAGATAGTGCTCATAGTCTCTTTTTGTTGCCGAGTGATGTCTCAATCCATTGACTCTCATCCACCAATCATGATGTTTTAATGCATGATCTATATGAGATCTATTGATTTTGTGATGTTTTAATACACTGTAACGAACGTAATCTTCTTTATCTTCAATCATTTTATGTAGGTGAAGATCACCTACATTAGGATTTGTTTGAGCACTCATTCTAACATCACTATCTTCATCGTTCAATGCTTTATCGATGTGTTCTTTAGTGACATTTGGATGACGTATTGCAGCTGCTCTAACATCCCTATCCTCATCATCCAATGCTTTATCGATGTGATGATGTTTGATCCATGGAGATTTATCATCAAATGCGTTTTTAAGTAATTATTCATATCAATTCAACCAAAGTGAAGGTATATTTTGAACAGCTACTGAAACAGATGTTGTAGATCCAAAATATTTTGATGTTTGAATTTCAGTACTGCTTATGATATTTTCAACAACTACCATTAACTCATCAGTATCAAGATATGTTCCATCTTCATTTAGAAGATATGTTCCATCTTCATTTTCTATCTTATTTTCAATGAAGACATCGTTTCCGTTTGAATCATATGCAATAACTCTATAACCTATATTTATCCCTGTTGTTGATGAGAATCCTGTCGCTAAATCTGATCCTGCTGATACACCTATTCCAGTGAAAAAGAATGATTTAGCAACCCATGGCTCAAAGACAGCTAGAGGAGCATGATTTGAAATAAATGATAGACTTGTTATATCATAATTGTCGAATGTATAATCTGCAAATTTCTCAGCAGCAGTAGTATACCAATACTCTTTCGTGATATTGTAATACCAGAAGTTCAAATATTTCATCAGTGATGTATCTACAAATGAATTTTTGATGTTGATCAATGATGTAAATGATGCATCAGCTCCTTTGATACCGAAGCTGTACGGTACAGAGATAGGGTTTCCTCCTCCATACGTTCCTACAACAACATCCCCATACATTGCATACCCTGCTGGATGAACGGTTTCAACAAGAGTATTCTTATATGTATCGAGAGATAATCCTGTTCTAACAACATATGAATAATCTTGAATTCTCTTACCATCATGAATTTTACTTTGTGGATTATCAATAACACCGACAGTGTTTTGCATTTGATTTTTAGTAAATCCAATACCACCTTGAAGAGAAATTCCATAAGGTCTATTAAACCACTCAATGATAGATTCTGAATTTGATTGTGACCCTACAATAATATCACCTTGATAGAATCCATTTGATATTTGATCAACCAAAGGAATTTCATTTTCAGAAGTCATCTTCAAACCATCTTCAGTGATGATAATAAGTGATTCTGTTGAATTCCAAATTTCAAGAATATTTCTTGAATAATCGACGTTGTAAACTTGTGCTTGAGGACCTGCGTCATAATAGGCTGATGTAGTTCCATCAGAGTTTACAATCTCATAATATTCTTGGTCAATAGCACCTGTATCTTCAACGTAGAGTTTTGTACCATCTTCATTCAAGATAAGGTAATCATCTTCTTGAGCTAGTGGAGCAATCATATAATCAGACCACAAATATGTAGAACCATCTTCAAGAAGAATTCCAAATAATGTATCTTGTTGAGTATATGGATAATCTTTTACAGTAATTATCTCACCAGGAGTAAAATTACTATTTGTTTGCATTATGATTGATGCAGGAAATTGGAATTTAGGATTCTCATACCAATCTCCACCAAATTCAGTAAATTCTATACCTCTAACAGAACCTATTGAAGTTCCATATGAGACAAATCTTGCTCCTGTTGCAATCAAATTTCCTTGTATATCATATTTGTTATCCAAATAAACAACAGGAGTTTCTGTAAAGTTACTTCCTCCATCAAGGATCGATACTTCAGAAACTGCTCCATATCCTGAAATATCACTCACAATTATGTTTGGATTATCAACATAACCGGTTCCTGAATATACGAGATCAGGATTGTATATTGAACCATTATCTTCTAAAGTTAAATTAACAGTAGCACCGGAACCATCTCCAAGAACAAATACTTCAGCATATGTATAATCTCTACCACCAGTTATAATATCCACAGATTCAATAAATCTTGGGACGTTTGCGTGTAAGATTGCATCTGAACCAATTCCTCCTGTTACAGAAATTGTAGGGTTTGTATATCCTACTCCACCGTATACCACATTGACTCCTACTATTGAACCATAACCGTCTACAACAGCTTCTAGGATAGCACCACTTCCTGTTGGATCAGATATACTCAAAACAGGATTTGTGTAATCAATACCACCATTAAATATAGCAACGTTTGTAATTGATGTATTAACATTGCAAGATAATATTGCATTCTCACCATTTCCTAGTACGAGTGCTGATGTTCCGTATTTGTATGATGATCCACCATTATTAATCAAAACATCAACGATTCTTCCATTGTATACTAGAGGAGTTAGAGATGCGTTCAAACCGCCTCCTCCATTCACAGTAATAGTATCAGTACTTTGATAATTTGTACCTGATCTCAAAATATTGCATTTGATGATAACACCATTTTCTAAGAATGGGATTATAACAGCACCTTTTCCTGTTGTAGAGTTAACCTTAATTTGAATAGGTGTAACTTCAGTAATAGAAAAATAACCATTACCTTCTGATGTCAAATCAGAATCTAATATTGATCCATATTGTGCAACATCGACAGTAATAGAAGCAGGTTCTCCACTTTGAGCATTTGGTTGATCGTATGGAGAAATATATTCAAGGTATGTTATACCATCTTCAAGTAGTAAATGAGTACCATCTTCTTGAAGTAAATCATTTGTAGTGATGTAATAACCTACACCTCCTGAAATCACTGATATGTTTTTGATAACGCCATTCTCAATAATAGGAGTAAATATGCCTGCTACAGCTGATGGATTTAAAACAGGGTCCATCTGATATTGGATTGTAGTATCATAAGCGTAGTTTTCACCACCATTTAGAACTACAATCTGTTTTACAACACCATTTTCTACTGTAATTGAAGCTGCAGCTCCGATACCATCACCATTGAATACTACAGTATCTGTATTAGAATACCCTTCACCACCATCATAAACGATGATTGATGCAATACCTCCCCCTGAGATTGATGCAGCTCCGCTGAATCCATTTCCTGTTCCTACGATTGAAACTGAAACATAAGTATATCCTGATCCACTTGCAGTTACTGATATTGAACTTACAACACCGTCAAAGATTTCAGGAACAATTACTGCACCTTTTCCAACGCCGTAAGATGCATCAATTGCAGGTAATCTATAATAGTATCCAGGATTTGCTAAATTGATTGATTTAACCTTAAATTTAAGATCAAGGATTAATCCTGATCCATTCACTGAATTAGATGTGTAAGGTGTATTAAAGCATAACGGGATTGCTGAATAATTACCTCTTTGAGATATTGTGAATCCGGTAATCGGTCCAGTTGTATTATTCACAATAGGAGTAAGTGATGCGAGTTGACCATACATTTCGACAACAGATAATGTCACTGTTGGTGAATATCCCACCCCGCCATTAATAATCGTTACACCTGTAATGATGCCATTAGCATTTGTAGTAATCTCAAATTGCGCTTGAGTTGTTGGAGTTTGAGAAGAGTTAACAACAATTTGAGGATTAACATAATTAAAACCTCCTGAAACTATATTTGTGGTTGTTATAACTCCGCTTGAAACGGTAGCAGTGATATCAGCTCCTGCACCATTTACTAACACAGAAACGTTAGAAGTTGAAAGAGTTGGGTATGATGATATTGAAACACTTTGGATAATTCCGTATTGCAAGGTAGCTGATGCAGAAAATCCTGAAACAAGAGTATTGGTATCATTATCTAATAGAGCAAGTTTCACATATTGATATCCTATTCCACCTGATGTTACTTTGATACTATTTAGAGCAAGAGTGTTGTTAATTGATGATACTGTTAGAGAAATAGGGAAATCTGCAGATGAAAATTGACCTCCTTGAATTGTGATAACATCTCCAACGGCATATTCTACTCCACCATTTCTAATGTTGAAGTTATCTAATTCAAGATATGTCGCAAATGATGCACTCATTCCATCAACACCTGAAACAATAGCTGAAAGACCATTACCACCGATCACAGAAAATTTGATAGGATCACCTACAGAATAGCCGTAGCCTCCACTGATGATGTTGATATTTTCAACAGGACCACCTCCTACATCATAAACTCTTGCAGCAAATTGACTTCCTGATCCACCTGTATATGAAATGATATCACCATACTTTGCCAATGATCCAGGATTTGTTATGTTGATACCGTTGATTGTAGGTGATACTGCACCATAATAGAAACTTTCTGATGTATATACTTGGTTTTCTATCAGAGCATCTACAAAATAGATTTCACCTGTTCCAAATGTTCCTGTTACTGTATTAAGAGTGAATGTTAGAACATATTGATTATTCGATAGTAATCTTGATGATAGAGATGTTATAATACCTCTGAAATCACTTCCGAGTTGTTTTACAACAAGGTTGTTATAAATTCTAGGAGTCTCATATGTTACAGAAACTACAAGAGAGTTATTTGAATATGAAACAGCGTTGTAATATAAATCAACATATGTCCAAGATCTATTCACAGTATTATCCAAAACTTGAATAGCACCGCTAACTGCAAATGTTCCTGATACAGATTTTGGGTCAATACTCAATGCATAAAAGAGATTTCCATTGATTATCGTTTCTGTTGCATATTCAATGATAGCCGATGCTGTTGAAGGATATGTTTGAGATATTCTTGAACCTGATACATTTGAAACATTCCATGGTAATGCTGTTTCAACATACATGAATGCTTCTCTAGAACTTTCATTTGATGAAGGTCTAAAGACATAATCTGAATACAATGTAATCGATAGAGTTTGTTGATATACAAGATTCATCACAAATTCATATGAAGGAAATGTTCCTTTTGCTTTGTAAAAATCTTTGATATGAGATGCAATCAATTCCCTATTAACATTTGCAGCTGCAGGGATGAAAGGCATCAATTGACTGATAATCAATTGAAGGAATGTTGAAGTTGTGGTTTCAATTCCTCTATATTCAATCAAATTCTGGATATAATCAAGAGCATTTCCTGTTTGAGACATCCAGTCGTAGTAATACTCAACAAACTTTATGAAAAGAGGATCTTCCTCTCTTAAGAAAGCTGGTACTGAGTATTGTGTAACTGCTGTTGATTTAGGTTTTACAATTCCTTGCATATTTACTCTTTATATTCTTTATTTGCTAATCGAGCTCTTGCGTTAATTCTATTTGACATCATTGGATGCAATAATGCAACACTTCTTAAAAATTCAGATTTATCATTCAACATTTTATCAAGATGATGTTTCTGAATCCACTGAGATTTATCCAAAACCGCTCTAGTTAGATATCTATTCATGAATTAACTTGTGTTGTTACATTGATATCACTTGAATTTGCAAGTATTATTGTCGTACTATAACTTACAAGGTCAGTGGAAGCAGGTACAACAACAAAATCGATTGACATTCCTTGATAAGCTGTCACATTCAATGATGATATGTATATCGCTCCTGTTAGATAATTTATTGTTCCTATGTTATAAGCAGCATAAGTCTTAACACCATTCTTTGAATAGAACATATTCAAATTACCATTTGTGTCATCTTCAATCCACACAAGGTTGGAATTACCTGCAACATTGAATAATGTTGATTTCAGAGAATATGTTTTATTTGAATTATCGATTGCGTTGTTGAATGAGAATGATAAAGAACTGTTTTGATATAGTGTAGGAATATACTCATATTTCAAAGAAAGTTTTGTGATGTTGCTAACAATTGATGTGTCAGTATTATCGATTGTTGTTGAGAGATTTGAGAACCTCAACTCACCGTTAAACATTGATAAGTTTGAACTTATGTAACTTGCAATTGTGTTTTGTACTAAAACTTGAAGATCATATGTTGAAAGTGTTATGATACTGCTATCGAATGTTACGGTTGAATTAACAACAAGATATAAGTATGTAGGATCAACGAATACAATATCCATCACAGGGAGAGATTTTCCCTTGATGATTGTTCTAATATTTGATTTATCTGTTGTTGTAAGTGAATCACCGTAATTAGGTTCAACACATGCTACAATCTTACCGAAGTACGGAGGGTTGTTTGTTTCACCACCCCAAGTCAAAACATCTTTAACGTTTGTTGATGAGCTCTTGATTAATGAAGCGAAATCGATTGCAGTTACTGATCTATCTTGAGTAGCATAGTAATTTGGCGCATTTACTTTGATTGAGTTGATACTTTCTAAAGCTGCTCCTCCTGCTGAACCTAAAAGTGTTGTTACGGTAACGTTAGCTTGTGGAGATCCTGCAATAGAAGATGCAAAGCTGAATATCAGAGCTCCGTTTGCAACATCTCCTGATGTCACTAAATATGTGCACTGGACAGAGGATCCAATTGAAGGTTGGACACCAAAAGTATTATCACCAAATGTAATTTTATATGCATTGAAACCTTCAGTGGTAAAATATACTCTATCTGTTGATTGAATTGTTAGGAAATTTCCTGGTGGAAAATATTCTTGAGTGATACTATTATATGTTACATACACTCTCAGAGTTGATACATCAATATCCATATTCAAAATATCGACTGATAAATCTGATTGAAGAGTGTAAGTGTTTTGAGTTAACAATCCTTCATATACACTTATTGTGAATTGGTAGAAAGGGACTCCTAAAGTATCAACTTGAACATTTGCACTATAAGGTACAAGAGTCATGAAGTTGAAAGTTGATCCACCTACTGATGTTGTAAAAATTGTTCCTGCTGGCAAAACTAGAGTTGAAGGATCTCCTGTTACATTTGTAACAACAACTTGGAGTGAAGCTGACGATGCTGTTTTTGATTGAGGTGTATAACCTAGTTCATTAGCTCTTGATACAACATTCTCTCTTTTTGTAGCTGTGTTTAAGAATGTTTCATTGAAATTGAAGTTTGCCATAATACTTTGATAATAAGTATTGTATGACAAAAGATCAAGGAGAGCTGATATCCCTGATGCGTTGAAGTTAAAATTTTGAAACTCTGATGTTGATTGAAGATATGTTATTAAATCTTGCTTTAATTGATTAACATCAAGAGATGAGAGACGGAGTTTTTGTGTATTTACGGCCATTTGAATAATTGATCATATGGATTTATAATCAATTATTTATTGGGTCTACAAAACTTTACATACGTAGAATCCAAAACATAAAAATGGCGATAATAGCAACTACATCTTCAATTGTAAAATTTGTTTTCATTATTGAAATTACTTGGACATGAATAGTTGTGATTAGTTCCTGTACATCTTCCTGCGTCGAATGAGTGAGTACTTCTATCGTAACGATGTTTGTTATCACTACAAATCAATGTCTCATAACCTTTGATTTTATCAGATCTTTCTAAAACTTGAACAAATTCACCGTCTTAAGTCTCGTAATAATTGCCTACTTTGAACATGTAAGACATCATAATCTCCTATTTATAAAATGTTACAAATCTAGAATACTTCCTCATTTCAAATACTCATCACAAATTTGATTGCTGTAGCAGCTACTTGGATTGCTTCAGTTTTCATGTTTTGAAGATCCCTATTACTCTCATTGAGTTTAACTTCATCCCACAATTCATCAACCTCTTCAAGAATAATTGCATATCCTTCATGCGCTGAGTTAAAAGGTGGCCAGTTTGTGACAGCTCTTTCAACCTCATCTCTTACTAATTTGAAGACTTCTTCAAGAGAATTATCTCTTTGTAAACATAATTCTTGTTGGGCGTCATTTTTGATATCTAAGGAACATGTTTCAAAAAGTCCGCAAACTTTACATGTTCTAGGATATGGCTTACCTTTCTCTCTAAGAACTTTATTGCAATTTTCTAAATTAGCACTCATTTAATTCCTCTCATAGTGTTTGTTCTGATTGGGTCTTGTTTTCTTTTTCTTGGAGGTGATAATATAAATTATCTTGGAGTGAAAGATCACTATGATAATGACCTGTAATCTTTCTATCACCTCTTTCTCTTGCTTTCAAGATACCTTTTTCTTTGGAGAACGTTTCTCCTTTGCAAATTGAGAATATACAATGAAATTCATCATTATGATGATCAATTTTAAAGATGCATGTGATACCTCTATCACCACGAATTACACGTTCACCTGATTCTTCATCATAGTAATTAGGTCTAAAGTATCTCTTTACAATTACATAATCTTTCTTCTTATGATATATGAATTCATTCAATTCAGGTTGAATGATATAACTTTGAGACATATTTACTGTAGGTTTCAAAAGTTTCTCATACTGAAGTTTGATAAAATCGTCATATGTGATAACTTTAGCAGAAATAAATCCATAGTGCTTGATAAATTTACTTAGAGTTATATATCCTACATGATATGTATCTGAAAATCTATTTCCTAAATTATAGAAAGCATTGTTTAATGAGGTGTCATCTAGAATAATGATTTTATATCCTGAAACATCTACACAACAATTCATACCGTAAAATATTCCATAATGTTTATCATCAATCTCTAGAATATCACCTTGTTTTAAAACTACATCTTTATCCATTCCAATCTCCTTGTGTTGCTAATCTATATTTTGCAGCATCTCTAATACGACTATCCTTATCATTCAATGCTTTATCGATATTTTCTTTAGAGGCATTAGGATGGTGGATCGCAGCATATCTAACACCACTATCTTCATCATTCAATGCTTTATCGATGTGTTCTTTTGTAGCATTTTGATGACGGATTGCAGTCCATCTAACATCCCAATCTCTATCATTCAATGCTTTATCGATGTTTTCTTTAGTAGCATTTGGATGACGGATTGCAGTCCATCTAACATTCCAATCTCTATCATTCAATGCTTTATCGATATGTTCTTCATACTGTTCAGAAGTAATAAAAATTTCTCGAATTAATTTCTGTTTCTTACACCAACTTTTTCTCCCATCAGTTCCAATATATTCTTCAACTTCAACTTCAAAAATTCTAGGATTTTGATAATTTGCGTGAATGATATTAAAAATAATCTTCCATAACTCATCATAATAGTGTAAAACTTGATTTGAACAATGTCTATCACCTTTCACTTTAGATTCATACCACACACCTAGTTGCCATTGAAAGTTGTTGTGAGTTTGCATCTCTTGATTCGTCAACTTATAGCCAATCATAATATTTAACTCCTTAATTAATAACTACATTATATAATCATTTCAATACAAAATAAAGTGTATTATATACTCTTTTGTTTTTCAATGAAATTCTTTGCTTTATATGTCGCTTCAAGAACTCTCTTAGCATATTCTCTTCTACGATCATGTTGAGAACCGTTATAACAAAGTAGACTTCTTTCGATGTTATGTCGATTAGACTTCATACAATCAGAAAGAATTTTTGCACCTAATGTGCTATTTGTCAAAGGATCATAAAGATTTTTCGACACAATTTCATCATTTCTTAACATGACTTTCACTTTATCAGTATGCCATGACGGCACTACTTGCCAGAACCCTAGAGCTCCTGCTGAACTTAGAGCATACTGATCGAATCTACTTTCTACAGTAATCAGACCAAGTTGAAGTGGAATAGGAATTCCATACTTTCTTTTTTGGATGATAATTGCATCTGAAAGATTCTGAGCAACTTTTGAGCTAACATTTGAATTTACTGATTTTATGTAATCAATGATAATCTCTCTATTTGACAATTCTGATTCACCTTGTTCAACAGAGACATCAGCAGTCTTGATTGTCTCAAGAGATTTGTTATTAACATAAAATGATAAAGAAAATATTGCTGAAATGAATATAGCCCAAACAAATGTTAATTTTTCTTCTCTACTATGATTAATCATACTTTCTCCTTTTCTTCTACTTCAACCTCCATAGACTCAATTTCATCTAAAGGAGGTAAAACTTTAACTATTGATGGAATATAACTTCATTGCTACCAATCCAAGGAAGATCTTTTACTTCAAATAATCTATTACAGATATCACAGTATGAAATTGTTTTCAAGATCTTCAAAACTTTATGTACAGCACCAATATCTTTTTCAGTTCCACAACAAGGCATAGGTCTCACAACCATTATTGTAGAACCTTCACTAATCACCGTACCATCAATATCGTATATCATAATATAACATTCTCAATGCAGTTTTCTTGATAGTAGAACCTTCCTCGAATGAATCGATATCACGAACTAGCCATTGAAGATATGTTACTTCAACTTTCTTGAAGTGCCTCCCATAATTCATACCAAAAGGGATCAAACCAGCAGAAAGAAAATCATGTACCTTCTGATCTCTTTCAGCTTGAATTCTCTGTTCTTCCTCAATAGCCTTTCTTTGACGCTCAGCCCTTTCAACAGCACTTTCACGAGTAATCTTCCTAAGTTCTTCTTTGAGATTTTCAACAGAAGAGTTCAAAGGAAGACCATTTGAATCCGCAAACTCCTTAGCTTTCTTATAAGCTTCCTCAGGAGTTTGTCCTAAGTTCTTGTGATGGAAGGATCTTACCTCTTTGCACATTCTTCCGTAAGATATATAAGTGTGCAAATATGTTTCACGAAGAGTGAACATAGCACCTGTTTCACCTACTGATATAAACAGATGAGGGATGAAATCTGACATAATATTGAACTCCTCAATAATTTATCACAATATAATTATATGATAACTACATTGAAATTAAAAGAGGTTATTGTAACTTATTGATTTGTTAGAATGTTCTAACTATTGAACCACATGGCTTGATTGAATCAATTCTGATAAATTTTGATGATTTGAAATCTTGAGTTACTTCAATAAAATCAATACCTTCTATGAGTTTTCTCATAGCACCTTTTTCAAGAGCAAAGTACTCAGTTTCATTGTCGTAAATATTCTTGTATTTAATGAATTTGTATTCCATAATAATTACCTGTAACGCTCAAACACTAAATTATATGTTTGCAATTGCTGATTTCCTACTACATAATATGATAATGTAATACTCAAAGAATTTGTTGAATCTTGATACACATTAATTCCTTGAAGATTAACTTCAGGTAGATAATTTCCTATCTGAGTTGTTATATTCTTTTTGATGAATGATATCAGAGGAGGTGTAAGTAATTCAAATTGCAAATCTCTAATACCACATCCAAAATTCATATCTGTTATATTTTCACCAGGAGATGTCATCAACAACATCTTCAATTCAAATTTAACAGCTGATACATCAGTCAATACAAGTATATCTTTTGTATAAGGATGCATCGAAAATGATATGTCAAGATCTTGATATGTACTCATTTATTTAATTCTTTATGTATATCAAGATATTTATTTGAAATGTATATTCTAAACGTTTTATTCCTTAATTATACGTATCATATATCATCTTATCGATAATCTTTATCAACAATTTATTCAAGATTTATTTAAGAAAAATATCTTATTTCCCCTACACAGTAGGAATTATAAAGTTTTTTCATGAGAAAGTCAAGTTTTTGAATGAATCATTCAGTATGATTCTGATGTTCAAATTTCATCATCAATTTGAGAATCTATTTGGACTGCCTTGAGTTATTACTGCACCACAACCAGCTTGATCAACGTTAACTCTAATTACACTTTTACCGTTGATTTTTGTTGTGGATGTTGATGTCATAGGAGTTGTCCCATGACCAGGGATTGGACATTGATGCATACAGCCATCAATTGCTGTTTGTAAACCGTTTGTTAAATCATTTTGAGAGCATCCTGAGATGATACTTCCTCCATGATTACTTTGATCACCTAATCTTGCAATAGGATTACTCATTTCTTATAATCATTTATTCTTAGTCTGTGTAAAGAGTCACTTCTTACATAATGATCCTCATCCATTGCGCCTAGATCAAGATGATTTTTTGTAGCATTATCATTTACAACTGATGCATTCATAACATCAGGATCATCATCTTGAAGTGCTTTATCAAGATGCTTTTCTGTTGCATTCGGATTTAATGCTGCATCTTCTCTAACATATGGATGGTCATCCTCCAAACCTTTACTTATTTGTTTTTCAGTAGCGTTTGGATGTATTGCGGCATCTCTTCTTATTTCCCACTCAGGATCTTTCAATGCCTTGTCTATGTTTTCTTTCGATGCATTAGGATGAGATACTGCAATACCTCTTTCAAAATCATCACCCTTCCTTAAAACTTTATCAATGTGATGAGGTTGAATATGAGGAGATTTATCTTCAATTGCTCTCAAAAGATAGTTGTTAATCATGATCTTCCTCATGAGGTAAAACATGGGCATGCCATACATAAGTTCCAGCTTCGGAATCATGCTCAGGTGTTCTTTCTATTGAGAGTTTTGTATGATGAGGTAGTAGAAATTCTTTTTCATTTGGAACAAAAGATCTATGAGCAATATATGCTCCAGGATGTCCTTTCGGAATATGTATTTTCAACATATGATGGGATCTATCTTGACCTGCAGTTTTTCTTGATATGTAATCTGAATAAGGATCGTGTTTTGAAAATTTATTCGCGATGTGTTTTGAAATACTAGTACTCAAAAATGCAGGATGATTCACAACAACATGAGAACCTTTTCTCTTTCCATACTTATCAAACAAATCTTCAGGAGAGTATCTCAATCCAGAGTATACTGTTAACTCATGAGGAGTTTTGTGTTTCATCAGAGCTTTTTGTAATCCTTTAGAGTAATCTTCATAGTGTTGTGAGTGGTACTCTTCACCTTTTTGCTTTAATTGTTCTTTTTTATGTAGATAGTGATTAAGATCTTGAGACTCATCAGTGTAGTGAAGAATTCTAGCATCATCTTCATGATCATGAATTGCATAGTGTTGACCCATTTCTTTATGAAGTTGTTTATGCTTTTCATGATCATCATTATTTGCTTTGAGATTTTCTGGAGTCATAACATCTTCTTTGAGATTCTTCTTCGATTTTTCAGAGTGTTTACCCATGAATGCTTGGATCAAAGGAAGATCTTTCAGATGTGATCCGTGGTGACTTCTCAGTAGAGGAATTTTTTCAATTTCTTTTTTGAGTTTCTTTAGTGAGTTTTTCATTCTTTATAGTCTCTTCCTTCTAATCTTCCTCTTGCATGCCATCTAACATCAGGATCTTCATCGTTCAATGCTTTATCGATGTGTTCTTTAGTAGCATTTGGATGTTGGATTGCAGCTGCTCTAACACTACTACTTTCATCATCTAATGCTTTATCGATGTGTTCTTTAGTAGCATTTGGATGACGGATTGCAGACCTTCTAACACTACTATCTTCATCATTCAATGCTTTATCGATGTGTTCTTTAGTAGCATTAGGATGTTGGATTGCAGTCCTTCTAACATCCCAATCTCCATCATTCAATGCTTTATCGATGTGTTCTTTAGTGGAATTTGGATGTTGGATCGCATCTGCTCTAACATACCAATCTTCATCATTCAATGCTTTATCGATGTGTTCTTTAGAGGCATTAGGATGACTGATTGCAGCTCTTCTAACATCCCTATCCTCATCATTCAATGCTTTATCAATGTTTTCTTTTGTGGCGTTTGGATGAGTGATTGCAGTCCATCTAACATCCCAATCTTCATCATTCAATGCTTTATCGATATGATGAGGTTTGATCCAGGGAGATTTATCTTCAAATGCGTTTTTTAAATAATTATTCATAAAAAATTATTTTCAAAAAGGAATAAACTGACTAGCTTGATTCAAGAATGGATTTCCTTGAATATTTTGATTCTGCAATACTGTTCTACTAATAGCACTCAATGTAGCATTTTTAGTGATATCATATGCTGATGCTAATGCAGGATATTGACTCAACACTGTTGAAAAATTCATCGGATTATTTGAACCATTCAAAACAGATTCAGGTGAATAAACAGATATTCCTGATTGTGGATATTGAACTTCAAACCACTCATATAATATTTCTACAGTAACCGACATTACATCATTATGAGCACTCCAATCTAGAGGAGTTTGTTGCACTGTTTTGAAGAAAGCGTTTTTCAAACGATATAATGCAGTCAAAGGTAATCCATCAGAAGTTTGTTGGGTTACACCTGCAGGGTTTGCCGTAGAAGGATTGAATGCTGCTACCCACACTTCAAAGAGATTTCCTCCATTATTTGGATCATTTCTATACTTAGGACTCCAATTTGCAGTATTCATTCTTTTTGTTGATAAACTCTGCCACACTGTATTATTTGCAGTGAATGTGTTATCAATGTAAAAAGTACACCAAAATGGATCAAACTCAATTCCAACAGGAGTTTCATATGGAAGTGAATAAATTGTTGTTCTAGCTGTTTCTTGTCTAAATCCTGGTATTGAGGCTTGATGGCAGAGAAAACTTAAATCTTGTGTATTTGTTGTAAGATTTAGGAGGGTTACCTCAAACAAAGTAGGTTTAGCTAGACCTTGTGAAGAATTCAACTTTGAAATAAACCTTTGTAATCCACCTGTTACAACTCTATTCACATTAGGTTGTTGCTGTGGATACCCTGTAATCAGATTTGCAGCTTTCTGCTCTGATTGGTTTATGAGTGAACCTAGTAGGTTTTGTTCAAGTGTCATATATTTTACTCTTTATAGTCTCTTCCTTCTAATCTTCCTCTTGCATGCCATCTAACATCAGGATCTTCATCATTCAATGCTTTATCGATGTGTTCTTTAGTAGCATTAGGATGTTGGATTGCAGCATATCTAACACTACTACTTTCATCATCCAATGCTTTATCGATGTGTTCTTTAGTAGCATTTGGATGACGGATTGCAGACCTTCTAACACTACTATCTTCATCATTCAATGCTTTATCGATGTGTTCTTTAGTAGCATTAGGATGTTGGATTGCAGCATATCTAACACTACTACTTTCATCATCCAATGCTTTATCGATGTGCTCTTTTGTAGCATTTGGATGACTGATTGCATGCCATCTAACATACCAATCTTCATCATTCAATGCTTTATCGATGTGTTCTTTAGAGGCATTAGGATGACTGATTGCAGCTCTTCTAACATCCCTATCCTCATCATTCAATGCTTTATCGATGTTTTCTTTAGTAGCATTTGGATGACGGATTGCAGTCCATCTAACATCCCAATCTTCATCATTCAATGCTTTATCGATATGATGAGGTTTGATCCAGGGAGATTTATCTTCAAATGCGTTTTTTAAATATGAATTACTCATTAATAACCTTTCGAAATCATACTTCTAACGAGAGGTTCAACCTCTCTAAATACAATAGTTAACCCAATTGCAGCAACGTTATCAGTCCCATCATAACCAATGAATTTTCCTAAAGGTGTATAATCAACATCAATACTTTCAATAACGCATGTTGAAATCTTAATCATATTCTGCATTTCTGAATCATTTCCTGACGAATCTAAATAATGAAATTCAATATCAATCTCATTTGGTATGATCATATTCAAACCACCTCCTGTAGCAGCGGCATTTCCTTGAGTTGTTTTTGTATTTACTGTAGATGATTGTGATCCAGTATTATTACCTAGACTGATTTCAGGATATTGAGAGTATCTCAAAAATTTAATGATATCTGTAATTGTTTGTGATTCTTCTTGAGTTTGCGGTACAAGAAGCCATCTGAAGTTGAATGTACGAGGTTCCATTCCTTTGAATATTTGTTCTTTTCTTTCATTTCGAACAATACCCATGATCTTATTTTTGATAGCGTTAAATGTATCATTTGTAGCTGCCCCAAAAGGTGCTCCTAGAAGATTAGGTATATCTTGAGCTAATTGTCGAACGGCATCTTTACCTAGTTGACCCCAATTCTCATTAACGATATCAGTGAGATAAGTTCCTAGTGCACCGGATCCTAAAACTTCATAACCTGCATGTGAGCTATTGCTGATTGCTGTTGGCATAGGAAGAGCCATTGCTACATTAATTCTTTTCTTGGTAGCAACAAAGAATTGAGATGCTGCTTGACCTGTTGATCCTAATTTATTGCTAATATCTTGGACAAGATTTGTTCCTGCGATTGTATTTGAGAGTGATTGGTTTACACCTCTATTCTGAGCATTTACTGTTTGTACTGCACCACTTGTCACGAGTTGCGATGCTGTTTGAGCATTCACATAAAACATCATATAATAAGGGTATCGTGTTTGTCCAAGTTCTTTAGGATAACTCAATGTTTTATATGTGTTACCTCCTGTAACTTTAGAAACAACAGATGCTCCTTGCCAACCTAAAGGATCAGATTTTGCATTGGTTGTATCGAATGATGATGGAACAGTACTAGACATGTAATCGTAAATAAATACTTATGATCAAATATTTATTTGCAAATTCATGGCAAGAGAGTATCTACAAGGAAAATTTACACCTAGAAATCCACAAAAGTATGTAGGTGATGTGACAAATATTCAATTTAGAAGTTCTTGGGAACGAAAACTTATGATAAGATTTGATGAGGATTCTTCATTTTTGAAATGGACTTCAGAGGAATTTGTAATCCCTTATATCAGTCCTGTTGATGGTAAACCTCATAGATATTTCGTAGACTTTGCTGTGGAATATAAAACAAAAGATAATGTAGTGAAGAAAGCTCTTGTTGAAGTTAAACCGAAAGATCAAACAAAACCTCCGGTAAAACCTAAGAGGGTGACTAAATACTTCATGGAATCCGTTGAAACATATGCAGTTAATCAAGCAAAATGGGACGCTGCAACAAAGTGGTGTAAAACTAAAGGTTGGGATTTCATCATAATCACAGAAGAACATTTATTTGGTAAGAAATGATAAACTCATATTTAAGAAATGCATTTAAAGACAAATCTCCATGGATTCAAAAGCATCATATCGATAAAGCATTGAATAGTGATGACTGGATTAGAGAACAAGCTATCCGTCATCCAAATGCAACTAAAGAACACATCGATAAAGCTATTAATGATCCTAACCCATGGGTAAAATTTGAAGCATTTCATCATCCTAATGCAACAAAAAGTCAAATTGAACATGCAAGATTTCATGATGATCACCCTAATGTAAGAGCGAGGGCTTCTAGGCTCATGGAATTATACAGATATAAAGATTGATTTAGATGGATATTTTCACAGAAGTAAAAAATAACAAACGATACAATCCTACCAATTCAGTTGCATGGTTTAGGAAGCATGTTACTGATACAATGAAAAATATAGGTACCCTTACATTTGTTGGAATGTATCAATCATGGCAAACAACTAGAGTTCAACCTGGATCAATGATATTTTTCGGATATGATCCTAAAACAAAAGAACAGCTTCCTTATTATGATAACTTCCCTTGTGGAATATGTTTTGATGCTTCAAATGATCATTTCATGTGTTTGAATATCCACTATCTTCCATTTGAAGTTAGATTGCAATTGATGGACAAGTTGATCCATTTTTCAACACAACCTTTAGATGATAATACAAAACTAAAATTGAAATGGACATATCTTAAAAGTATTGCAATGACAAACGCTGTTAACTTTTCAGTTAAGAAGTATCTATTTGGTCATGTGAAAACGAGGTTTGTTAACATCCCTATATCTGATTGGCCTACAGCTGCATTTCTACCTCTTGCAAGATTTAGAAAAGCATCTCAAGATCAAGTATTCAGAGATTTTAGAAGGTCAGGAAGAAAATGATTAGTTACTTGTATCGAGCTTTTTTAGATAAATCTCCGTGGATTCAAAAGCATCATATCTATAAAGCATTGAATGATGAAGATCCTGATGTTAGAACAGCTGCAATCCAACATCCAAATGCCACTAAAGAGCACATCGATAAAGCATTGAATGATGAAGATTATGGTGTTAGAAGAAATGCAATCAATCATCCTAGTGCCTCTAAAGAAAATATCGATAAAGCATTGAATGATGGGAATAGTAGTGTTAGAACAGCTGCAATCCAACATCCAAATGCTACTAAAGAGCACATCGATAAAGCATTGAATGATGAAGATTATGGTGTTAGAAGAAATGCAATCAATCATCCTAGTGCCTCTAAAGAAAATATCGATAAAGCATTGAATGATAAAGATTGGGGTGTTAGAGCAACTGCAATCCGTCATCCTAATGCCTCCAAAGAACATATCGATAAAGCATTGAATGATAGGAATAGTGATGTTAGAGCAAATGCAAAATATAGATTAAAAAACATAGATTATAAAGAATGACATACTTCTCTAAATTTCCACAAATTACATATGATTTTACTGTTAAATCTGATCCATCAAAGATTACTGAAACTTTTACTGATTTGACAACAAAAGTGATGATGTTTATATCAGATCAAGATTTGGAAAATCTTTGTTTTCATTATACAATAAAAGGATCTGAATTACCGGAGAATATTTCTCAAACATACTACAGTACTCCTGAGCTTGCATGGACAATCACATACATAAACAAAATTGGAAACTTATCTACTGATTGGCCACTCAGTGATATTGAATTACTGAATTATGTTTCAAATAAATATGGTATATCAAACATTTATTCTATACATCATTATGTAAAAACACCGGAAAATGTTGTGATGGATCAAAGTTATATCATTAGTCAGTATGGTAGTCAATATGCTCTACCTGTTACAAATCTTGACTATGAGACATCGATAAACGAATATAAACGTATGATTTACTTGATAAAACCTGAATATATTACAAGTTTTGTCAACAATTATTTCAATCAATTAGTGTAATTTGGATATAATAAATACATGATTAGCAAGTATTTAGAAATGGCTATTAAACAAAAATCACCTTATGTGAGACCTGAGCATATCGAGAAAGTCTTGAGGATGAGTACTCATCCCCAAGGGTCTCCTATGTATAATGTTGTTATGCATGCTGCCAGTCATCCAAATGCTTCTGATGAAAATTTGACTCATGCACTTACAGGATATAATGAAGATGCAATACAAAGAGCTATAGAACATAAGAATCTTAAACCTCATCATATTGAAGAAGTTCTTAGAAGGGGACTTCATCAACATATAAGACATCTTGCATATAGAGAAGATTTGGAACCTCATCATATAGATAAAATAATTGAGAAAGATAAACATTCACATAGTATTATAGCCCAAAATAAATCTACGAGAGAAAACCATTTACATACTCTTTTAGAAAAATGGCCTAATTCAGGAATAATGAAAGCATCAATAGCAAAGCATTCGAACACATCAGATGAAGATTTAAAGAAAATCGCTAGTGAAGATTCTTATGCTGGTTCATTAGCAAAAGCAAATTTAAAGAAGAGAGAAGGAGAGAAATGAAAGTTTTATCATTTAAGCAATATATCAAAGAAGTATTCGAAAATCTTCTAGAAAATCGTATTGAGTATCTAGAGAAGAAGAATCCTGAAATTCCATCAGAGCATGATACATATGCTAAACATAGAGAAGCAAAGGATATCATTAATCATTTTGCAACTCACGCTGATCCAACAAAGAACAAGCAGTACACTCAATGGATCATCAACAAATATAAGAACAAGGACTTCAGACAAGAAGATGCTCCTAGAATTAAAGAAGCACTTTCTAAATTTGATCGATACAAAGGAAAGATGGAACATAAAGATATTGGTCGCTACAAAAACTTGAGTCATCTTGAAGATGAAACTGATAAACATTCAGGAGCAGCTTCTAAGAAAGAAGAAACAAGAATGATCAAATCTGAGGGCGCTGATCTCGTTCATGAAGGTCATGGTGTAACTGTCCATAAGATCAAGACTCATGATGCAGCTTGCAAGTATGGTGCAGGTACAAAATGGTGTACAGCTTCAAAAGGAGATCCATCATACTACAAGCATTACAGTGAACAAGGTCCTCTTTATGTAGTACAACATAAAGATAAAGACGGTAACATCAGAAAGCATCAATTTCACTTTGAATCTAATCAATTCATGGATGAAAAAGATCACCCAATTGATCTACACCACTTTGTAACTCATGAAGTACCTGCTTTGAAGAAGGTTCAGGAATTCAAACCTAAGCATCATGCTTTTGCAGAATCTCAAGAAGAGTTTGATAAGTACGCAAACGCTGAGTAATGAATGACGATCGAGCAGATCCAATATGCAGGTCAGGTTCTTATTGATGAAATCACCCTTATCTCTTCTGATGGAAATAAGAAACTTGACCTGACTCTGATTTTTAGAGAAATAGATCTTTTCGAGGATCTATATTCTCCATGTATGTATGGATCAATCAATCTAAATGAAAATTTCAACTTAATATCAAATTTCCCGATTTTAGGAGAAGAAATTCTCCTTATTAAGTTCCACACCCCAACAATTACCACTGCAATTGAGAAGAAGTTTGTTGTAACAGCTATCAAAGATAAAAAGATACTTACAACCCATACTCAAGGTTACATAATGCACTTCATTTCATATGAATCTTACATTGATTTGAACTTAAAAGTGTTTAGGGCTTATTCAGGAACTCCCTCTGAATCAGCTACTCAAATATTTAAATCATACTTCCCCAATACTCCTGTTTTTATTGAACAAAGCTCAAATGCATTGAAATTGCTCGGAAATTCTCTCTCTCCTTTCAAATTTTTGAATATGCTTGCATCTAAAGCAATTGATACATCTTCATACGGATCACCCTCTTTCTTATTTTTTGAAGATAATCAATCCTTCAACTTTGTTTCTTTGAATACTTTGTTTAAACAAAATCCTATCACTTCTTTGAGATGGTCAGCATCTCAAATGAGAGATACATTGAGTGACGGGACCACTCTTAGAAATGTTCAAGAAGAGTATCAGAATATCAAAACACTATATTTCGATACAGTATTCAATACTGTTGATAAATTTCTATCAGGATCAATGGGTCATAAAGTGTATGAGATTGATATGATAAGAAAAACTGTTGCAAAAAGAACATACAATTACATTGATAATTTTGGTAATATCAACCACTTAAATCCGTATCCAACAAATAGTCAGTATATGATACATTCAAATGATGCTTTCATTGAATCTTGCGCTATTCATCCTGCTGCACATGATAACTACAATCAAGATAGAGACGCAATTCTTTTGAGTAAGCGACCTGCCATTCTATCTCAGAATGAATATATCAAGTTTGATGCTGTTGTTCATGGAAGAACTGATATTAGAGTTGGTCAAGTTATTGAGTTTCAAATGGGAACTTTTGATACTACTGATCCCTCAAAACTACTAACACAAAGTAGAGTTGATGCCCACTATAGCGGAAATTATATGATAGGGGCAATTCAACATAGAATAACTTTAAATAGGCATGAATCTATACTACAATTATTCAAAGAATCTTTTAACAATCAAATAGTATTTAAATGAATTTAAAATATCTGAGAAGAGCTGTTGAGGAAGAGTCTCCTTATATCAAACAATACCACATAGAAAATCTTTATAATGAAGGTTCTCAATGCTACAAAAGAACATCTAGAAAATCTACTAGGTGATAAACATAGAGAAATTAGAGTAAGAGCTATGAAGAGATTAGAATCGAATGACTACAGAGAATAACCAATAAATTATATAATCACATGAATTGAAATAAGGATAATTATGCTACCAAAACTTGAAACACCTACATATAATATTAAATTACCAACAGGGAAAGATGTCAAATTCAGACCTTTTCTTGTTAAAGAAAGATCAATACTATTATTAGCACTGGAAGAAGGAAAATCTGAAGGTATTATTGATGCTATTAGATCAATTATCAAAGCATGCACGTTTGATCAATGTATTCTTGATAAGATGCCAATTATTGACGCTGAATATTTGTTCTTGAATGTAAGAAACAAATCAGTAGGAGAAACTCTTGAAGTCATCCACACATGTGAATGCGGGAAAGGAAATGAGTTAATAATTGATACCGAGCATCCTAAAGTTGAAGGTGATTTATCAAAAGCAGATATTCAACTCGACAACACAACTTGGGTAAAAATGAAATTTCCATCATTTGGAGATTCATCATTTATTACAGAAGATCCTACAGAAGAAGAAGTTTTGAAAATGATTAGTTCATGTATTGACTCAATCATTCAAGGAAATTCAGTATACAAAGCATCTGATGCATCAGAAGAAGAATTAGAAGAATTCATTTTGAGTTTAACACAACAACAACTCAATAAAATTGAAGAATTCTTCCTAGAACTCCCTAAAATCGTTATCAGGCATTCATATGATTGTAAGTGTGGAAAACACAATGAAGTTGTTTTGGAGGGACTTGAAAATTTTTTCGAATAACATTACAGGGAGAATCTCTTTCTGAATACTATCGTCTAAATCACCTCTTACTCTATAAGTTAGAAAAAAGTAAATTTACACTAACTGAGTTAGAGAACATGCTTCCATGGGAACGTATGATTTATACTGATATGATTATTGCAGATTTAAGAGAAGATTTAGAGAAAAATGAGAACTAATAGATACTTAAAGCAAGCATTTAAAGAAAAATCTCCGTGGATCAAACCTCATCATATCGATAAAGCAATGAATGATAGGAATAGTAGTGTTAGATGGCATGCAATCAGTCATCCAAATGCATCAAAAGAAAATATCGATAAAGCATTGGATGATGAAGATAGTGATGTTAGAGCAGCTGCAATCCGTCATCCAAATGCTACTAAAGAAAACATCGATAAAGCATTGAATGATAGAGATTGGGGTGTTAGAGAAGCAGCAATTAATCATCCAAATGCTACAAAAGAACACATCGATAAAGCATTGAATGATGAAGATAATGATGTTAGATATGCTGCGATCAGTCATCCTAATGTCTCTAAAGAACATATCGATAAAGCATTAGATGATGAAGATTGGTATGTTAGATGGCCTGCAATCCAACATCCAAATGCTACTAAAGAGCACATCGATAAAGCATTGAATGATGAAGATCCTGATGTTAGAGCAGCTGCAAAACATAGATTAGAAAGAAGAGACTATAAAGAGTAATGTTTAAATACGGTGTAGTAGAAGATATCCTTGATCCTTTGAAATTGGGTCGAGTAAGAGCTAGAATAGCAGGAATTCATACTGATAATTTGAATGAATTACCTACTCAAGATCTACCTTGGGCTGATGTTCTAGCGAGTGTCTATGACGCATCAATTAGTGGAATAGGTGATACTCCTCGTTTACTTAGAGGAACTTGGGTTGCGGTATCATTCTTTGATAATGATATGCAAAAACCTTTCATCATTGGAACATTCAAAGGTATACCAGGAGCAAAAACAAATATTTCTCCTGTTGATGATACTATTGCATCTGAACTTGTGAATAGTGTTCCTGCAACAACACCTCCTTCAAATGAAGTAAAACTTCCAAATGGTCAAGTAGTTCAACCATCTTCACTAACATCAATTCCAAGCGGTTCTGTTATTGTAGAGATGCCTTATATAGGATCTCTAACAAATTCCCAAGTTACTACTCTAAAAGCTACTATTGCCCAAGAAGAAACTGGTGGTGAACCTAATCCTTACATTGTTGAAAACTCAATAGGATTCATCGGGAAATATCAATTTGGTGCAGCATTTTTGAAAGATATGGGATATATCAACAAAAATGCAGTAGGAACAAATAAAGAAATTATTGACAATCCTTCAAATTGGACAGGTCAAAACGGAGTAACGAGTAAAGAAGCATTCTTCCAAAATATTGATCTACAAGAATCTCTTATGGATTCAATGTTGAAAAATAATTACTCAATTTTGAATAGAGCAGGTATTCTTGATCAATCTTCTGATCCTGCTAAGACAGCAGGTCTATTAATGGCAGCTCACTTAGTAGGTGCTGGAGGAGCAATTAAATATGTTAGAGGTGAAAATACTACAGATGCATATGGAACATCTGCTGCAAAATACTATCAAATTGGATATGAATGTATCGCAGGAGTTACTACTAATGAACAACCTACAACTCAAAATATAAATTCACCTGCGATCGATAAAGCTACTTCAAATTACGATAACTCATTGAAGTATGATGTAGGAATAATTCAAACAAAAGGTGCTCAAGGATTTCAAGATCCTTCAGGTGAATATCCTTTGAAAGATTATTTGAATGAATCTGATCTAAATCGTCTAGCAAGAGGTTCAAAAATATCAGCTACTATTGTAGGTGAAAAGGAAGCCGATAGAATTAAAAATATCTCGGTTGCAGGTGGAATGTCAACTTGGGATCAATCACCAATTCCCTATGCTACAACATATCCTTACAATAGAGTGATTGCCTCAGAATCAGGTCACGTCATAGAAATAGATGATACTCCGGGAAATGAGAGATTAAACTTTCACCATAAAGCAGGTACATTTAATGAAACAGATTCTCAAGGAAATAACGTCCAAAGAACAAAAGGTATCAGAACAGTAATTGTTGATAAAGATGAGTTAGTTTACATCAAAGGTTCGGGTCATGTCACATTAGATGGAGATTTATCAATCAAGGTGGGTGGTAATTGTGTTTTTGAAATAATGGGGTCTCTAACCACAAGAATACATGGTAATTTTTCACAAGAAATAGACGGAAATTATGATCTACATGTAAACGGATATACGAATATATTTTCAAATGGCAATTTATCTGAAAAATCTAATGGAATCATAGCATTAGATGCAATTAATGTGTTTGAACAAAGCGGGTTAGCTGCAACAGCAGAAACAGCTCCAATATATGAGCCCGTAATTCAAATCCCTGATCCTGTCACAAGAAAAGAGATTACAGACTTAACTTTGGAGAATTCTCCTGATATTTCTGAGACGTATTATGCAGGTGCACCAACAGTTACAACTCAACAAACTGATACAACACAATCAAATAATGTTGCTTCTGTTACTGGTCTATGCGGATTTACTCAATTACTACCATCAACACAACTTACAACAAATTACAAACTTCAAGATTTGACACTTACTCATCCATTCCCTTTTAGTAGTGGTCAATATGGATTGAGTGCTGAAGAAATCGCATGTAATATGAAACAATTAACAATAAATGTAATTGAACCTCTTAGAGCATTATACTCAACTCAAGGTTTTATGATTACATCATGCTTTAGAGAGGCTGGAAATTCTCTTTCACTTGCAAATGGAGTTTCTCAACATGAACTTGGTCAAGCAGTTGATATTGTATTCACATCATTTAGAGGTCAACCTAATGTAAGAGAGTTGTATTTTAATATAGCTCAACAAATAAAGAATCAAGTTCCTTATGATCAACTTTTGCTTGAATCAACTTCAAATGGATCAAATTGGATTCATATTTCATTTACAACAAATAATTTGAGAAGGGAATTATTAACTCTTTACAATAACAAAACATATTCTCAGGGACTGGTGTTAGTAGGATGAATAATTATTTAAAGCAAGCTTTTAGAAATAAATCTCCATGGATTCAAAAGCATCATATCGATAAAGCATTGGATGATGAAAGTAGTAGTGTTAGATATGCTGCGATCAGTCATCCTAATGCCACTAAAGAACACATCGATAAAGCATTGAATGATGAGGATTGGAATGTTAGATGTCATGCAATCCAACATCCAAATGCTACTAAAGAGCACATCGATAAAGCATTGAATGATAGAGATTGGGATGTTAGATATGCTGCAATCCGTCATCCAAATGCCTCCAAAGAACATATCGATAAAGCATTGGATGATGAAGATAAGGGTGTTAGAGGAGCTGCAAAAAGTAGATTAGAAAGAAGAGACTATAAAGAGTAAATATGGATAAACAATCTATAGAAGAAAGATCATCACAAGTTTATTTCAGAGTTATTGATACTGAGGGGCTTTCTACAGTTAAAGAAGGTACGAAGTGGATATGGAATCCTGATGGTAAAGGTGATAATATATTCCTCACATATGATGAAAAGAAAATAACAGGTCCTGATAGGCAGAAGATTAATGATGATCTTGATCTTGCTATTTTAAGAAATCAAGTAGAATTTTCTGAGACAAAACAATTTCCCCGTTATGTCAGTAAAGAAGCAAGGGAAAAGAAAAAGAAATTATTAGAGGATCAGATAACAAAGAAACTCTATGAGAATAAACAAGAAAAGACAAAACCGACTTCTCAAAAATCAACTCTTGCATCAGAATACAATGTTCCTATCACATCAGCCTCAGTAAATCTTCAAGATGGAAAGAAAGTATCAAGATCAGGTTCATTTGTAAAGAGAGGGGAATCTAGATCATCTCATAAAGATCATGAGGTTTTATCACCTCCATATGATAGAATGACTGAAAAAGAAAGACAAGATCTCTTTGTATGTGCATACAGATGGTTACATGGAAATGTTGATAAAGTAAATCAAACATACAAATCTATGAGTCCTGAAGAACAATTCACACTCATGGATGATTTCATTTATGATGGTTTGATGAAACGTGAAGGTATAACAGATGATGTTCTACCACCTTTACATATCTTGGAAAAAATTCCAGGAATAATGAATAATAGGTCTCTTCTTCTATATTACAAGAGAAGAATATTAAGAAGAGAAGGATTAGAAAAAGAAGAGCATCCTTTCATGCTAAGAAATGGTATGCTATTCAAACATAAAGCTCTCCCTACTTCATGGAAATATGCACTTGGAACAGCAGGTGTTGCATTAATGGGAGGTAGACTTGCTGTTAAAGGAATATCTTCAACAGTTTCAGGAATTCATTCTTTAATTAGTAATCTTTCAAAACGAGAATCAAGAGATATTCACGAGAGTTTATCACAACCTTCTCAAAGAGATTCAATTCAAAATATATTGAAGACAAGAGTATTCGGTAATGAGCAAGACTCAAGAGTTAATAGAGAAATGCTCAGAATGTTTGGAACTGGGATGTTGAAGATCGTGGAAGAGATAAAGAAAGCTCTTCCACATCAAAACAAACTCAGAGCAAAAGAAGATACAACTCTAAAAGAGGCAAAGAATATAATCGGTAAAGATACTTCAACTTTACATGAGCATATCCTAAAACAAATTCCTGTTTTTACTCACGGTGAAAATCTTGAAGAAAAACCTAAAGAAAAAGAGAAGACAAGTAAATTACTCAAATTAGCTGAGCTATTGTTGGAAGGTGAAGCTCTTGTTCACTTACCTACTCTTGTCAAAGGTATTTTTGAAATATTTACTCATATGAAAGGTATTTTTGAAAAGCTAATTAGATTCATAATTAAACCCTCATCACTATTTAAAACAGCAGAATCAAGTGCATCAAAAGAAATTGAAGGAGCACTTTCAGGAGGTTCTTTGAAAAAAGTTGAGAGAACCTCTGAGAAAGAAATTCCACAACTACTTAAGAAAACTCCTGAAATTGTCAAACCGTCACTCTTAAGTAAGTTAGGAGGTGTTGCAAGGATAGGTGGAAAATTCTTAGGAGCAGCAGGTGCTGTTTATGATGTATCAAAAGGAATAGAGAGTCTTTCAGAAGGAAAACAACAGGTATCTATGCCAACAGGCTGGAATATCTTAGATCCTATGAAATGGGGTATGTACGCTGGTCATGGTATCAATGAATTATATCAAAATATCGAAGGTGAATCAATAGGTAATAAAGTATATGATTTACTTCATAAAAATCAAAAACCTATCAATATAACACCTTTTAGCATTAAGAAACCTTCAAAAACTCTAGATGGTATGACAAGTGCTGCACAAACAATGAAAGATATTAGAGAGGATCAGAAAACAAAATCTATCATTGACGCATCTACCAGGGCTACAACTACTGTTGTACAACAATCAAATCAAGGGGTAAGATTGTTTCCTAGAACTCAAGATAGTACACTAACAAAGTATATTGATTCAAGAGCAAAATATGCATAACACAAAGTAAAAGAGAGGATTTATCCTCTCTTTATCTGCTACGACGCAGGCCTTCTAATTATGAATCCATTTCAAGGCTCTTAAGAAGGTTTTGAATATCATCTTCTTCAGAACTTTCACTTACTTCTTTAACTTCAGCGGTTTGTTTTTGAGTCTTTTCAGGTAACTTTTCAACAGGTTTATTCTCTTTCTTAGGTTGATCTACTAAATCATCAAGTTCCTTTTCTTCTGAAGGTTTAACTCTATCAACATTACCAACAACTGAGTTGTATCTATCCATGAGTTTTTCATTACTCTTGAATTGATCTTCTTTCAAGAATTGTTGTAGATCTTCAATTGAATCGAGATCAACATCTACAGAAATATTTGAAGGAGAGTCAAAATCTGATTTATCATAATTTGTATTACCGTCAACTTTTCTGATCTTAAATTTGAAATTACAACCTTCTTTCAGATCAAATATGTTAACAGCTTCTGCTCCATATTTCTGAATGAATTCCTCTTTATCATCTTCCTCTGCAAATGTTGGCATAAGAACACTTTCAATTTTGTCAAATATCTTTTGACCAAATCTGAATAGGAATACTTTACCTTCATTTTCTGGATTCTTTTTATCCTCAACAACAAGAACATTTGATATGTAAGAAACATTTCTCTTACGTTCTCTAACTGTATCTTGATTTGCTTTGATATTTGTATTCCAGAGTTCAGAGTGATATGAACAAACAGGACATTCTTTATCAATTGTTGTTGGACAATTTTCGATGAACCATTTGCCTGTTGGGCCCTTGAATCCGTGAGAATAAATTTTAACGAAAGGAATATCGTCTTCAGTTTTACCTGGAAGGAATCTTAAAACTGCTGAACCATTTCCTGCTTGATCACGTTGAGGATAGTAAAAGTATTTCTCATTACTATTATCATAACCAGATTTCTTTGTTTTTTGAACTGCTGCTAAAAGCTTATCCATTGCTGTTGCCATTTATTTCTCCTAAGTTGCGTTGATGCCATTTCGGCTAGTATATGCTAATTACTGGAGTAATCACATAATCATTATTATAATTTGGAATCCAGTCAATTCCAAATGTGATACTTTATTTATGATTTATTTCAGATGTCTTCTACAGAAATCTGTCAATTCCTCATTCATTTCTTCATCAAAATACATATCATTATCTTGTAACTCATTTCTCTTGTGACGATAGATTTTGAGTTGTTTTCTTTCCTCTTCTCTTTTAGATCTTTCTTCAGCTTTATGAGTATTCACTTTGTTTACTCCTTATTATTTTAAGCAATTTTCTGTATTTAATCAAATTTTGAATTTTCTTTAAAACAAACGGATCGTGTTCATATTCCTTTTCCCATGATTCTAAAAAAGTGAAGGTGTTGTCTAATGTACAAATAAATTCTGAGGATATTCTTCCATGAAGTGTGAGTTGAAGTAATGGTGGCTTATTACCATTCTTAGTAGTTTGAAGCATCTCTTGAAAAGAAATTTTCTTTTCAATTTTAATTTGACCTACAAAATTGATTTCTTGTTTAATGTTGTATGTAAAGGAATTTATGTATTGCAACCATTGTTTATAAACATAATCTGATTCTTGAAAATCTTCATATATCCAATTATCAATGTTATGAACAAAGTTAGCTACACAGAAATTAAATGCTATATCCTTATACATCAATTTATTGGAGAAAACTTCAAATCGCATTCGATCTCTTCTGTTATTGAATGAATTCAAATTAACAGCTTTCGAATTGAATCCATACTTCAAGAAATCAAAAGATTCAAGTGTGAAATGAAGATTTAGTGATTGATATATTTTGTAGAACTGAAATGATGACATCATGATTACTACACTAGATTGGAAGTTGAGACTCTTTCTTAAGATATCCTTCTTGCATTCCTGCCATCTTCAACCTATCTTTCAAAGTTGAGTTGATAAGTTTGAGTTTAGGTAAATCCTCAACATCAATTTGAAATTTATCAGCTACCATTATAACAGCATCTATGTATGATATATCGAGTTCCCAGACTTTTTCTTCAACTTCTTTGAAGAATTTTTCAGAGTTTAGAAATATCTCATCAGGTTTTATTTCTTCATTCATACAAGTTTTTCACTAAAATATTGTAATACATGTGATAACTCTGATAATTCATTGTAGATTCTCCATCCTTCACTATCAAGTTCGTCTTCTTCCATTCGATATTTCCTCATCATATTGTCACTTTCAAGAAAGAATGTGAAATATTTGTTGATGAGGTTTAGATCTTCTTTACATCTTCTTCTAAATTCTAAGTTTGTATCTCTATGAAACTTATGTTGCTCATTCAGAATATGAAACATCTTTGTAGCATATTCAGTCTTCAGATGAATCGGTAGATCCATTTATATCTCCACTAATACAAAATACATTATTATCAACACCATGAAGTGCATCCCATGATTCTTGAGTTAAACCACTTTTGATAAATTCTCTCTCATATGGTTTAAGATTGGGGAATGCTTCGTCTAAAGAAAGATGACCTTCTTCATACATTTCAAGTTGTTTTTCTGTGATAGGTAGAGTTAACGCATTTGATTCACCTGTTAATGGGTCAACTCTAACCACTGTTGTGATATTATTCACTGAATTCTCTTTCTTCAAGAACTTTATACTCTACGATATATCTCTTCTTGTTGATTTCTTCTTTTGTTTTCCACTTCATCACACGCCACATATCATCTTTGTTGCTGAGATATGCAATAGTATATCTTTTAATTTTAGGTTTTTCTTCAGGAGAAGTCAAGATATTTCCTACATTTTTTTACATTGAAATCTAAATATATACCTTCAACGCAAGCTACTACTTTGTTATCTGATCCAGCGATGATATCAACGCATTTTTCTTGATCTTTTGCTCTGTAATATAATCCAAGAAAGGTATATTCGTCATTATCGT
>JAEHJW020006085.1_pt1 | contig 46297 bp, 63 predicted proteins | sample 9271431 | NCBI WGS metagenome assembly JAEHJW02
TCGATTACGGCTGTCGCGGCCAGCAATGATGCTTTTTTGCACGGCGCGAAACCGCTATCATACACCTGAAAAATGTTTATTCATTAGAGGGTGACATGTCTGAATCCAACGTTTCCTTATGGTTCAATTCTCCGCAAACCTGGGTCATTCCGGTTTTGAAGGCGGATAAACACCGCCCCGTTTCCGAAACGCTTTTGGAAACGGCGAGCGCCGCCCAGGTCAGCGGGGCGGACGCCATCTGGACGTTTGGTGCCAGATATCCGGAAGACCTGCCCGCGTTGATGTCCGCACGAGTGGGGGATTGGGTGGTCGAGATGGACGATGGACACCGGCGTCTTTTCAGCGACGCGGAATTCCGTGAGCGGTTCGCTCCGAACGGGACGGAACTCCGCGTCCTGTCTTATGAAACGCAACGCCGGGCGGATGAACAGCGCATCCTTGCGGGGTACCAAGAAGGTGAAGCGTACCGTAGAGGGTTGGCGGCTTCTGATCACCTTTCTGCGTTCGCACAAGCGTGTCTGGAACTTGGGGAACGCAACGCATGGACAAATTCAGCACAGGAAAGCCGGTTCCGTGCCATGCCGATAACCGGTGATGACAGGACAAACGCTTCTCTCGCAAGGGAAAAAATCGTTGGCGCCGCGGTGGAAAAAATGCGGCAGGCGTTCGCCGGCGAACTGCCTTTGACGGTATGGATCACCCGAACGGTGCGGCAGGAGTTTCCCGTGGACCTGGTGCAAAAGGTGATGCGCGCCATTTCGGAGCGCGGCGGCGACAGCCTTGCAGGCGGCAGCCTTGCGGGCGGCGTCGGCGGTGGCCCCGTGGTTTTCGACAGCGTGGGCAGGCACCGCGATACGGCGCTGGACGCCATACTGCGGTCCGGCAGCGAATACACCATGGGTATCCCCATCGAAGACAGCCTCTCTCAAAAACAGTGGGAAAGCCGCGGTATTCGCGCGTCTTCCCGGATGGTGAACTTGACGCGGGAAATGCTGGCGCCTCTGGAAATGGCGGCCATTCGTCAGGCGAACCCCGGAGAAGTCGTGTCGTTGCCGTTCAACCGGGATGGCTTTTTTGACGACAAGATCGGCGCATCGAAGCGGGATACGCTACAGAATCGCGGTCAAGGAGACGTGTGATGGGCTTTGCAACCAATGACGGGAAGGCACGGACCCCGCGGGAACCCGTCAAGGTTTCCGACGCGGAATTTGAAGCTTTTTGGGATACGGTGCAAAGCCGCGTGCCTTACGCGAGGCATATTGATCCAGAGAAGGCTCGCGCGTGGCAGGAGCAGGTTCTCAACGACTCGCCCGAGGGTGTTCATCCTCTGGAATGGTACGTCCGACGTATGGGAAACGCGCATGGACCGTTGGTGGGTGGATCGGAAATCGGCATTTTGATGTCGGCCGCGCGGCACCTGCCGGCGCCCTTCGGGAAAACGCCCGGCATCCTGTTCGACGAAAAGATGATGCTCCGCTATCAGGCATCCAATGCGGCCACCCGGTTTGGCAGCAAGCGCGAAAGTCAGGTGGCGGACGCTTTCATGGCGCAGGTCGCTCCGAAAGGGTGGACGCGGGATGCGGATGGTCTCGCGACGTTGGCGAACCACGCCAAAGAGGGCGGCTTCAGGGATCATCTGGCTTACAGCCCGGACGACCTTTTCCTTCTGCCGGACAACCGACGTTTTCTGATCGATTACAAAACCCCTTACAGCGGTGTCATCCCGCAAAAAGAGCCGTTTTCCTATGTGGCGCAATTGCATCAGGGGAAACTTGTTCTCGAAGAGCAGTGTGGCCTTCAGGTGGACGGAATGCTGTTGGTATATGGAGAACATCCGGAGAGTCTGGCGAAGCCGGAATCCCTGAAGCTGCACTTCTATCAGGTGGATTTCGACGCGCAGTTGGCGCGTGAGATTCCCGTTGTCGCTAAAGAGTTCGCACGGGCGTTGATAGCGAACGAGCGTCCGTCCGTTCTGGATGAAGCGTCCGCTGAAAAGTTAAAAGCGCTGGACTTGGATTACGTGCGGCTCACGGCTCAGATCAAAACCTTGCAGGAGCAGGCGGACCTGACCAAATCACGCATGTCGGAAATCATGGAAGGGTTGTCGGCGGCGGATATTACCGGTGCCAGAGAGGAAACGCTGTCTACGCTGGCGGCCAGTTACAAGACGGAGGATCCGGAACGTCTGGTGGCGCTATTGCAAGATGCCGTGCCGGAGATCTTCGACGACGCCAAGACGATGAAAGCTTGGCGGAAAAAAGGCGGGTTGGACATCGACAAGGTGGTCGCTTATCTGGAAGAACAGAAGGTCGACCTGCAACCATTTATGGAGCCGGACACCTGGGATGGCGGGAAAATCGCCAAGGATGCGCGGGTTATCGCTTCCGGTGCGCTGGATGACGCGATGGCTCAGGGCATCGTGTCGAGATCGGTCAGTTGGCGGGTTTCGGACAAGGCTATTTTGAAAGCGGCCGTCTTGCGGGAAGAAAAGGCGCAGATGGACGAAGCCGTGCTGAATGCATGGGTGGAGGCGGAAAATTCAGAGGTGCTTTCTGGTCCCGATGAAGAGGGATTTGTCGTGCTGGATGAGGAAGTGGAAGTGTCGGAAACGGCGGCGCATGCCGCCTTGATGGAAGCCTAACGGTACGTCCGGTTTGAATGGAAACGATTAAGAGGAAAAATATTTTGAAAGAAAAATCTTCGTGCCCCGTAAAGAAAATTCCCGCAGTGATTGCTTTGGCGATGCTGGCCGGCGGTAGCGCCATCGCGGGATTCGCGGCGGCAACGCTCGCGCACACCTCTTCTGGCGGTAACCCGGTGTCTCCAGCGCAGGCCGGCGTCATCGTGGAAAAGCTGACCCATCATCAAGCTCATGTGTTGCGGGTGTTTCCCGGTCCCGCGGGATTGACGGGCGTCATCATCTCCGGTCGGCAGGGACCCGTGGTCTCCTGGATCACGAACACTCGAAGCGCCGTGATCATCGGCGGCGTGGTGGACGCGAAAACCAACAAAAACCTGACTTATCAGGCGACTGTGCGGTATCTCATGCGCAATACGGCGACGCTCCATGGTAAAGGTGCTTTGGCTCCGGTGCCGGCGGATAAAAATGCGTCAACGTCAACAGATAAGCCGACAGCGGAAACTCAATCTGCAACGCCGCCGAAATTGGTTCCCGTATCGGATACTTCTTCGTCATCCGGTGCGGGTGCCGAATCCCTGCTGCAAAAATTCATTCAGGAGGCGCAAAGCGGAATCTTCGCCCAAGTGTCGCAGCCGGGTTTGTCCGGACCGCATACGATCTACGCGTTCGTCGACCCCAACTGCATCTTCTGCCACAAGCTGTTCGAGTACGTGCAGGCGCACCAAGCGGTGTTCCAGCGGGCGGGGGTGCGGATCGTATATGTGCCCGTGGCCATCCTGAAGCAATCCAGCATCGCCAAGGCGGCGGAAGTCGCGAAAGACGGCTGGCCGGCGCTGTCGCGCGACGAGCGGCGCTTCAACGTGGACAGCGAGGAGGGCGGGATTAACGGGCTTTCCGGCACCGCGTTATCTCATTATGCCAGACTGGTTCGGGGCAATACGGACTGGCTGAAAAACCTGTCCGCAGCCAACCAGGCAAATGAGGGCACTCCGTTTCTGGTCTGGGAAGCGGGCAATGGTCACGCTTATTATCTGGACGGATTCCCGACCGGGCAGGGCGTTAGAACGTTGTTGGATTCCATGCGGCCAGGATGGTCGCCGGGGAAATAAGATTCAAGGAGTGTATAGCCATGGCTTTTGGACCACGTAGTAATACGCATATCGCGAAGTACAGCAAGCTGTTGGGCCAGATTTATCTGGAGAGCGAGGCCGCGAAGAGCGTTCTTGGCGCCGTCCCGGACGAGGTTAAACGCGCCGGTTTCAACGACAAGACCTCTCGCGAACTGTGCAAGCAGATTCAGGATGGCGGCGGGCTGCTTGATAGCAGCCTGGAAGGTGATCTTATTTATTTTGATATTGGCCGCAGCAAAGACGTTTACAAAGACGTTAAACGTAAAGACATTAAAAAATTCATTAGATTCATCGGGATGGGCATACGGACCGGATTACCGAAGGATTATTGCCAGGAAATCGACAGTCCTTCAGCGAAAGAAACGAAAACAATACCCGTTGATGAAGTTGAATTGAAGCCCGCCGTTATCCTTTTGTGGGTACCACTGAAGTCCGCCGAAGGTCTAAGCCTAATGCACAAGCTAGCCAATGCGCAGTTCGGTGGAAACACCAAGCTGTCCATGTTCGCCCAAATGAAAGAGGGCAAGGATGGCCGGATGTACGGTAATCATTTCGTTGGACTGAAGCAGAACGGCGAGACGGTCAAGCCGATGCTGCCTTTCCCGGACGAAGAGCGGGAAACTATGCGGGCCAAACTCAAGGCCGATGGCAAGGACGACTATGTTATCCACAGAGAACTGCTCAAGGTGGAGTACAAGAAAACCTTGCCGCAGATAGAAAAGGTTAGGGAACGGTTCAATCATTACCGTATATCCATGATGCGTGAATTGGTTAACAAGCCCGATGAACGCACCGAATTGTCCATGTTCGCTCAGATGAAGGAAGACGGTTATGGTGTAGACACGGATAGCCATGAGGCCGCACTGCCTAATGAGGCCGCAGCCCAGGATGATGGTGTTCAAGCACAGCGAAACGATACAAGGCTTAATGACTTGCAGTCAGCATGATTTCAAGCGTGTTGTAAAAGGTGATCACGTCACAAGGAGATGTTTCTGATGGACAAAGCATTACGGGATGGTATCGAGGAAGTCCTTCGGCAACGCCAGAAGGTCAAGGCGCTGCAGGAAGGCGTCAAGGAAGCGGTAACGGCACTGGCGGAGAAGTTTGACACCAAGTCCGCGCAGTTGAACAAGATTATCGGGCTGATCGAGAAGGAGCGGGAGAAGGGCGGGGTGCTGGCCTCCGAGCGCGAGATCCTGGATCAGGCGGAAGATGCGGTGTTGTGACGGCTATTTTTTCAAAATAGAAAAACCGCTATAGTAGGTAGCATGAAGTTGAACAAAGAGGTTCTTTTGGGTTATTTCCGCACATCACAGAGGAGTGCATAGTCATGGCTTTTGGATCACACAAGGCGTCGAGCGACACGTACAACGCGAAGTACAGCAAGCTGTTGGGCCAGATTTATCTGGAGAGTGAGGCCGCGAAGAGCGTCCTGGGCGCCGTCCCGGACGAAATCAAGCGTGCCGGTTTTAACGATAAGACCTCTCGTGAACTGCGCAAGCAGATTCAGGACGGCGGTGGACTGTTCGACGGCAGCCTGGAAGGCAAAATCACCTATTTTGCCGTCAACAAGGGCACGGATGCCAAAGGTATCGAGCGCGAGTACATCAAGGTCGGCATGCGGACCGAGGTGCCGAACGCCAATGGCGAGCTGAAACCCGCTACCGTTTTCCTGTCGGTGCCGTTGAAGTCCGACGAAGGTTTGAGCCTGATGCACAAGCTGGTCAACGCGCAGTTCGGCGAAGACACCAAGCTGTCCATGTTCGCTCAGATGAAGGAAGGCAAGGATGGCCGGATGTACGGCAATCATACCGTGGGCCTGAAGCAGAACGGCGAGACGGTCAAGCCGGTCCTGCCTTTCCCGAATGAAGAGCGGGAAGCCATGCGGGCCAAGCTCAAGTCCGAGGGTGAGGACAACGAGGACATCCGCAAGGAACTGCTCAAGGCGGAGTACAAGAAAACCTTGCCGCAGATCGAAGTGGTGACTCAGCGTTTCGAGTCTTACCGCGAAGAGCGTAAGGCCGCTGGCGAAGATCATGGCCATGAGGACGCGGAAAGCGCTTCCGACCATCAGGCCAGCCAGGAAGAGGCCATGCCTAACGAAGCGGCCGCGCAGGATCGTCAGAAGGCGGTCGGCGACGACATGAGTTTCGACGACGACATGATCTAATCGTGATATCGCCTGGTTTATATAAACCAGGCGTGGATTGAAACCTGGTTCGGCCAGGAACATTGAGTGACCCCGCTTTGGCGGGGTTTTGTTTTTTGATGGTCGAAAAACTGCTAACATAGTTGTCATCAGAATTTTTGAAGGGGTGTCTCATGAAAGATGAGAAGCGGATCAAAAGAGATGTATCACATGTCAAAGCGGCCTTCGCGCAGGATAGCCAGGAATCTGAGGGCGACAACATGCTTCTCCGTAACGAAGACTGACTCTGGTTTGTTTTTGAAGGCACAAGAACCGCTAAAATACTTATTATAGACATTCATCTGTTTTTTGGAGCGTACCATGCTGATCCCCGATTTCTCCGCAGTGAAAACCGCTTCCAGCCGCCTGAATTTGACATGGGTGTCTGGGCAGTTATATATTGACAATCAACCAGTTGAAGAATGGATGGAGAACCACGGCGCACAGCTTTCCGATTTGCCGCGCCTCTGGATTCCCAAAGAGTCACTGGCGGTTGGATATTCATTGTCGAGAAAGGAGCAGAGCGATGAGCAGCGAAACGAAAGGCCCGAAGAAACAGCAGAATTGGGGACAGGATTGGGATTTCAGAATGGCGGAGGCGCCCAGGAGCAACGAGATGACGGACGCGGCGGAGAAGATGGAGCGCGAAGAGAAGCCGACCGAATCCGACAAAATGCTGCAGGGCATGCAGGAGATCTCGGCGGGGTTGTCGGAGGTGATGGCGGTGCAGACGGACGAGGAGAAAGAACCGAGGAAATAGAGGGTTTACAGCCCACCCTTGACGCTGAAAGTGCCTTAAAGTCCGAAGGGCCAGCGAATGACGCACTTTTGCGGGAGCGGCAGACCAAAACAATAACGGTGGAAATGGACCATGCCGTTCCGCTGGATCAATGGCCGGATATAACTATCGCGCAACTGGGCTTCTCTTGGCGCGACGTGGTGTCAGGCAAGGATTTGATCTTCGAGACATCGCAAGGGCCGTCACTCGTACTGTTTGTGGATGGCAGCGACCGGATGCGTATCTTCGACGCGCAAGAATCTCTGAGCAGCCCGGTCGTACAGCGCGTGGTCCTGCCGCTTTTGTCCATGCACTGCAAGGACTGGGAAACCGCTTTGCGCGACAGCGGCGTGAACACGCGGTCACTCGCCCTGCCCGATGACGCGGAAGTCGTCGAGCGCGCCAAACGGTGGCAGGATTTGCTGTCCGACGAAACGTCTATTGATATACCGTCGCAATCGGTATTCCGCGGTGATTACGTGCGCTACCTAGACGAATCCGGCGCGGAACGGGAAGGCATCGTGCTTGATGCCGCCGCCCCCGGCGAGGCGACGCGGTTGCGGAACATTTACCGTTGGCCAAACGGCAAACCCGGCCTGGATGGAGCGGATCACGTCGCGCAGACGGTGTTGAATCGTCTTGTGGAACATCTCCCCAACGCGGTTCCCGTTGGACGGATGCTGGACACTATCGATCCGCTCACCCGCGCCTACCGGGACACGGTGGGCATGGATGACGCACGCAAGGACGCTGAAAGATCCGTGCTGGCCGCCGTGGAATATGCGACCGTATCCGATTCCCCCGTGCGGTTCTACGCGGATCACGCGGACAGAACGCTGCCAGATGGGCTTCTCGAATTGGACATTACGGAAGGCACGGTAAATTCCATGCGGAAGTCCGGTGGGTTGGCTGCGGTTCTCGCTTCCGAAGACTTGCGTGAAAAACACGCGGATGACCTGGACGCCATCATCCAAGCGCGCGCGCAATCGGTGGGCGCCGTCTGGATGGAGGATGGCTGGGAACGCGACGCCAACCGCTTCCTGAAGGACGGAATCACGGTCTCCGGGCAGGGAGAAGCCTCGCGGTCTGGCGCCAATCTGGTGTCATGGGGATACCATTTGCGCCTGCCGGACGGACGCGCGGAATATGTGGAAGACCGTTTCGGTTTGCCGGCCGAAGCGCTGGTGTCTTCCATGAAGGACCGTATCGCTTTGATGCAGTCGCAGATGGTGGCACAGGGGGATAACGACAATGAACTTACAGCCGATCCAGCCTATACCCGTCGCATCAGGGAATCGCTGAATCAGTCGATAGCCGCTGGCATGTCTTTTGGCGACCTCGCTGGCGGGTTGCGCGCGTTGGACATCAACGCCACCATGTCGTCCGACGACATCAACCAGTTTTTCCACATGCCGGTGCCCGCAGACACCATGCTGTTGTCCGACGCGGCAGACCGGCATGAAGACACCGTGCCCATTATCCGATTGCCTGAGAATATGGCCATCGTCGCATGGAAAGCCGACCTGGACGACTATCTGGCCTTGGCCTTGCAAGAAAGTCCGAAGGACCAGCGCAGCGGATCGGCGGAAGCCTTGCAGGAAGCAGAGGCTTTGCAGGAAAGACCGGAAGATGCAGCGTGGCTTGACCCGTCGCCAGACGCGCAGTCCACCCTGGACCCCGTCACGGGGATGGACCCCGACTTGATCGCGCACTTGCGCGAGCGCGCATTGATCCGGAATGGCGAACATCCCGATTGGAGCGGCCTGAGCGACAGCGTGGCCAGCGCTCAAATATTTGTGCGCGAGCACGCCATGCACCACCCGGAACAAGCTGAACAGTGGGCCGCTAAATTGCGCGGGAACCCTTTTGAATACGGGGAGGCTTTAAGTCTTGAGTCGGACAACGTGCGAGGTATCGCCACACTCATGGAGCAATCGGTAAAGCGCGTCCGTCATCCGGTCCTGAGCGACCTCGTGCGCTTCGAGCCGCATGACCCGAACCCATTAAAAGGCACCGTTTTTTCCGGGAGGGTCATCGCGGTACAGAAAACCGCTGGCGGGAACGTGCGGTATCACCTGCGCGCCGAAACAGGACCAGACCAGGGCATGGAGGCCACGGTGTATGGCGACAATGGAAGTTTCAGCGGCATTCGACTGGCCGATGCCTATGGCTTCGAGCGTAATGCGCCGAAACCTGTGGAATCTCCGGAGCAGACCAACGACGCTCCTGTTTCTGATCCCATCGTCATAGACGGCGAACCGATGGAAACGGCGGCGTTTCTGGAGGAACGCTTCGGTTCCGACGCCGCCTTCGGTGTGTCGTACATCGACGAGGATACCGGCCACGAAATCTCCGCGGACGACCTGCCTTCTTTTGAGGGCGACATGAGCAGCAGGTTCCCCGACGGCGGCATCACCAATTGTACCAATTATGCGCGCCATGTTCAGAATGCTTTGCCTGCGGGATCGGTGCGTGTCGTGGGTTTCAGCAACGAGGAAAACCCGAATAGCGACGTGGTGCGCGAGGGGTGGCATCCCGGAGGTCATGATTTCGCCATCGTCGACAATCGTTATCTCGTGGACCCCTGGGCCAAGCTGTTGGCAGGGGTTCGGGATCGGGTCGTTTACGATCTTCAGGATGAAGCCGATGCGCGTTTGGTGGCGCGGACCTACGGCAGCCCCGGCAACTGGTCCGAATTGCCGGAAACCGGAGGTCCGCGGAATAGCGCGTGGGATCGGAAAGGATTGGAGGAAGTGATCGACCCGGAGGATGCAGCAGTATCTTTCGTTCCTTCGACGGTCCATCCCGTCAGAGATTTTAGCATCCCGAAAGAGGAGATAGCGAGCTTCGAGCGGCGCGTCTATGTCGGCGACAAGAAAAAGGCGCGAAACAATCTGGAAGCCATCCGGCTGGTTCAGTATTTGCACGAGAATTATTCCATCTCGCATCATGGGTTGTCGCCGGAGGAGCAGGCAACGCTTTCCGCCTATGTCGGATGGGGCGGGTTGCCCAAGGCGTTTCGCGATCCTTCGACGGGAGAGGTGGATGCCGGGTGGGAAGATATTGTGGAGGAGATGGAATCGCTGCTTTCCGACGAAGACCTGAAAGCCGCCAGACGTTCCACACTGGATGCACACTATACTCCGGTCAACGTAATTTCGGCGATGTGGGACGGTGTTGAAGCGGCGGGATTCAAGGGTGGGGCGCTCATGGAGCCGGCTATGGGCACCGGGTTGTTTTTTGCTTTGCAGCCGGAAAACATGAAAGTATCTGCCCAGCGTTTCGGCATCGAGATGGACGCGACGAGCGCGCGGATATCTCAATGGCTATATCCGGAATCCCGCGTAGACGCACAGCCTTTCCAGAACGTGAATGACCTGGAAGGGATGATGGACGTGATCATTGGAAATCCGCCTTTTGGCGATCAGTCCGTTTTTGATCCCGTGCATCCTGAGTGGTCTGACGACGCACCCAGTATTCACAATTACTTTTTCCGGAAAGGGTTGGAGCAACTGCAACCCGGCGGCGTGCAGGCATTCGCGGTTTCGCGGTATTTTCTGGACGCTGGTGACACGGCGTACACCGAGTTTCGGCAAAGGCTCCATCGTGATGCGGAGCTTCTGACCGCCGTGCGCCTGCCGCGTAATGCCTTCATGGCGAATGCCGGCACACAAGTCGTCACCGACGTGATTTTCTTTCGCAAACGCATGGAGCCTTTGCTGATCGACGAGAAAACCGTCTATCCCGACTGGGTCAGCGCCGACGGCATCATTGGCCAGGACCCGGACACTGGGCGCGGCGTCCCCGGCAATCGCTACTACGAAAAACATCTGGACCATTTGATGGGAATTCCTGCACTGGTCCGCGGAATGTATCGCGAAGATGAACCGGCTATCCTGCCCAACAAAGGCGAGAGTATGGATTTGGGTGACCGGATCCGTTCGGTGATCGTCCCGGAACTCGCTGGCAAAAACCTGGTTTGGCCGGAATCCCGGATGCTGGCGGAGAGCCGGTGGAAGAGCGAGAATCGCCTGTATCCGGTCACGCAGGACATAAAAGACAGGACTCCGTCCGGCTCGTTTTTCATGGTGTATGCGGATCCCGCCGTGGCGCGCGAAGAACGCGACTTCCAGTTCGCCGACGACGAGGACCATGAAGTCGTGCGGGAGCGGTTGGCTGCGGAATTCCCGCCCAGGCTTGCCGTGCGCACATCGGGTTATCGCGGGTTCGCCTTCGCTGAAGAAATGATGGTTCCCGTTTCGGTGAAGAAACCCGCGAAAAACGAAGATGATGCCGCGGTTTCCGATCTCCCGGAAGAAGATGAGGTCCATCCCGCTCCCGCGGAGGGCATAACCTCTGCGGGCGGCACAGGAAACGTGCCTATGAAGCGCGCCTTTTCTGACACGGAAATCCAGCGCGTCACGGGGATGGTTCATATCCGGGATGCGCTACAAGCGTTATTGCGAGCGCAAGTCAACGCTCACATGCTTGACGAAGACGTTGAGGCCCGCCGTTCGGCGTTGAATACGGCATATGACACCTTCACCAAAAAATACGGCTTGTTGAATCGCCCCATCAACCAGCGGATTTTTCGGCAGGATACCTTCTCCGGAGCGCTGCAGGCGTTGGAGAAAAATTACTTGCCGGAGATCAGTGCCGCCGTGTCGCGCAGGACCGGAGAAGACGTGCGGCCGGAATCCGCAGAGAAAGCGACGCTGTTTACGGAGCGCACGCAGTACCCGCACAAGATTCAGGACCGGGCCGAAAACCCGCAGGACGCGCTCCGCCTGTCGCTTTCGCAGTTCGGAATGGTGGACCCCGTGTTCATCCAGTCAGCGCTTCGGGATACTGAATGGACTGGAGATTGGTCCGGGAGCATTCGGGATGCGCTAAAAGAGGATATTTATCTGGACCTGGACGCGGCGATAGGCTCCGAATTCTGGAATAAGCCCATGATTGCCTGGCCGTACCAGGAGAGGGCGCTGGCTTTGAGCGGCGATATTCTGGACAAGTCCGAGCGCGTCCAGGAACTGCTGTCCAAGATGCAGGGCATGGACGTGCTGGTGGGGATAGACGAAGTCTACAGGTTGATGGACGCCTTGGAACGGTTGCGTCCGCAACCGGTGCCGACGAAAGACATCGGCGTGCGTTTCGGCGCGTCCTGGGTGGACAGTGACATCTATGCCCAGTTTGCCAAGGAAGTCATGGGTGCCATGGGTGAACCCACTTTCCATTATGAAAAAGCGTTGGCGAAGTGGGACGTGTCGGCCACGTTCCCGCCTGAACAAACGGTGCGTTGGGGTGTCCAGGACGAGAGATCACCGCACTGGGTTTTGTCGAAAACCTTGAACCGGCAGCCGCTTCTGGTTACGCGAAAAGCTTCGGACGGCTCGACGGTGGTCATGGAAAAGGAAACCGAGATCGCCAAGCAGAAGTCCCAGGAGATACAGAAAGAATGGTCCCGCTGGGTGTACAGCAACGAGGCGGTCGGCGAGCGGCTTGAGAAGGCGTATAACCAGACGTTCAACCGGTTTGCGCCTCCCCAATATGACGGCCGCCACCTGGACCTCGTCGGTTCTTCGGCGGCGATTACCTTGCGCCCACATCAGAAAAACGCCATCTGGCGCGGACTGCAATCCGGCAAAACCTTTTTCGACCATGCGGTCGGCGCCGGCAAGACGTTCGCGGCCGTTGGTCTCGCCATGGAAATGCGGCGGCTGGGTCGCGCTCAAAAGCCGATGGTCGTGGTCCCCAACCATCTGGTGGATCAGTGGCGCGGCGCTTTTCTGGACCTGTATCCTTCGGCGGCGGTGCTGACGGCCATGCCGGTGGATATGGACGGCAAAAACCGCCAGGTTTTCCTGGGCAAGGTGGCTTACGGCGACTGGGACGCGGTGATTATTCCGCACAGCCTGTTTTCGAGAATACCGCCGGATGCGCACTGGTCTTCCGTCGTCATGAAAGAGGAAGTGTCCGGGTTTGAAGACGCCATCCGCACCATGGAAAAACTGGGAGACAACGCTGACAAACGCACGATAAAACAATTGGAACGCAAGGTGGAGCGCATCAAATCCAAAATCGCCAGTGCGCAATCCGACACCGGCAAGAAGGATGCCGGACTGACCATGGGCGACATTGGCGTGGACTTCCTTTTTGTGGACGAGGTCCAGGAGTTCAAGAATCTCCCGTATATTACGGAGATGAAAAACGTGGCGGGGTTGGGCAACCCGGAAGGTTCGGCCAAGGCGCAGGATTTGTACATCAAGTCCAGAAGCATCCAGAAAATGCGGGAGGACAACGGCGGGGTCGTTTACCTTTCGGGCACGCCGCTGTCGAACACCATGGCGGAGTTGTATACCTGGATTCGGCATTTCGCTTACGAAGAGATGGATCGTATGGGCATCTTGCATTTCGATGCCTGGCAGAATGCTTTTGCGGACGTTTCGCGGGATTATGCGTTCACCATGACCGGACAGTACAAGGAGAAGGCCTATCTTTCGGTGTTCGACAACCTGCCGGAGTTGCGTGCGCTCACCCAGCAATTCATGGACACCATCAGCATAGCGGACGTGCGCCGGATGCTGGCCGACGAAGGGATGCCGGATATGCCCATTCCGCCCATCGCCGGAGGCAAACCCAATGTGGTTGTTTGCCAGCCTACGCGGGATCAGCAGGTTTACATCGGCGTCGAGGTGGGCGAGAACGAGGACGGCACGCCGAAATTCAATGAAGGGTCCATTCTGGATCGTCTGGACAACCTGCCCAAGCGGCCCGAGAAAGGAGAGGACAACATTCTTTCCTTGTCCGGAGAGATGAGCAAGGTGGGGTTGGACTTGCGCGCCGTCACGGGGAAAGATAATGGTGATGAGGATGCAAACAACGGGATGAAACTGTTGCGCTGCGCGGACGACATCGCGAAGTTGTACACGCAATGGGCGGAGGATCGCGGCACCCAACTGGTGTTCCTGGATTTCTCGACGCCGGTTTCCAGCCGGAAAGGCGCCGCGCGCAAGCCTTCGGCGACCGAGCAGGGCATTCTGGACGCCCTGGACGCGGCACGCCGGTACGAGCAGGAACTGGAAGATTTTGGGGAGGCCGACGACGCTTTGCAGCAAAAAGCGGAGCGCGCTCAGGCGCTTTTGGAAAACATCTCGCCGCAGGAACTGGAAGACGTGGAGAACAAATACCTCGGAGGCGAAGATCGCTGGTCCGCTTATGAGGCGTTGCGACGCATGCTGGTGGAGAAGGGTATCCCCGCTGAGGAAATTGCGTTCATCCACGAGTACGAAAAACCGCAAGAGAAGGCGGAACTTTTCGGTATGATGCGCTCCGGGAAATTGCGGGTGCTGATGGGGTCGTCCTCCAAGATGGGGGCCGGCATGAACGTGCAGGACCGTTTGGTGGGCCTGCATCACCTGGATGCGCCTTACCGGCCTCTGGACATCGAACAGCGCAACGGGCGCGGCTTGCGGCAGGGGAACAAGCTGTTGGAGAAGTACGGACCGGAGAAATTCCAGTTGTCGGTGAATTACTATGTGACCGAAGGCGCGGGTGACGCGGGCCGCTGGCAGATCCTGGAGTTCAAGAAGAAGTTCATCGATCAGTATGCCCAGAGGAACAACGGCGTCCGGAGAATCGAGGACCCCTCCGCTCAGGCGCTGGACCCCGCGCGCATCAAGGCGGAATCTTCCGGCAGCGATATCCTCATGGACAAGACGGTGCTTTCCGACCTTTCCAAAAAACTGCATACGGCGGAAAGCACCTGGCATAACACCTTGCGGGAGTTGCGCCGGTTCATGCAACGCGGTGATGCGGAGATAAAAGCCCTGTCTGGAAGAATACCTTTCGTGAAAGAAGCCGCGCAGATGTCGCAGGATTGGCTGAAAGCGGCCAATGCGCGGCACGCGGCGCTGGAGGAGGAGCGGAGTGCCGCGAAGGAAGCGCGCAAAGTAGAGCGTGAGGCAAAAAAGGCGGCCGCGCGCAAGGCTACAGACAAAGAGGCCAAGGCGAATCTGGCTGAGGACACAGAAGACTTGGCGTTGACAGGTACGCCAGAAGGTGGCCCCGCCGACGAAACCCGCACCGAAGACGCTGTGCAGTCGGACATGCGCGGGCCGCTAACCTATCGCGTGACGACGGAGATAGATGATGACGGGTCGCCCGTCTTGGTAGGTCGGCAAGATCGTCGCACGTCCGACATGGGCGCGGATTTCCTGAAAATCACTGCGGACTTGTTGAAAAAGTCTTTGCAGGCCATGCGGTCCGGACAGGTTTCCACACGAGCGGAAGCCACCAACGACATGGTTGGCTTGCCTTTGTTGAAGGTTAGCGTCGCGGACAAGGAGTTAACCCTCGTCATCGAGGATGTGGACTGGTCCTTGTCATACGGTCACCGTATTCCGGAATCGGATGACGACGCCCACGTTATCGCCTGCTGGCTGGGAACGGACGGCAAACCGGTATCCCGTTTCAAGCTTTCTGAAAAGGTGCGTTTTCTGTACGCGCTGGACGGCAAGGACGGCCCTTCTCTGCTGCGCGAGAAGGGGACGGGCATGGGCAGCCGCATTCTGAACGCCGTGAAGATGATCGCCGAAACTCCGCATGATTTTCAGCGTGCGCTGGAAAGGGAAACGGAAAATCTTGCCGCTTACCAGAAGGAATACGACCGGTTGACCTTGAAGGACGATGGCCAGCGCATCGAAGATTTTTCCCAGCAAAACCGGTTGACGCTCGTGGACGCCATGAGTTATTGCATGGATACGGCGCTGAAAGGCGGGCTGCGGAAGTCCGCGGCGATAGACGACAAGCTGCGGACCTTGCAGGAGAACCATGACGCCGCGCGCCAGCGTCTTGCAGGCGGCAGCCTTGTCGAAGATGCCAGGAAGATTGCTGCCGTCTGCAAGACGTCGGCAATGCATGATTCGGTAATGACAACGCCATCGCAGGAAGCGGATGTCGCGGCGGATCACGCGCAAAAGAGCGATGCCATGCTGAATAAAATCGAGACCAACATGGAGCGGTTGCAAGCGGTGGCCCCGGAAGTCCGGTACTGGTCGGCGCACCGCGAAGAAATCGTGGAGTTGCTGAAAGACGAGCAGGCGGATGACGCGGTGTTTGCGCCCATTCTTGCCGAGTTACAAGGCCGCACGGCGCCTGTTGAGAGTTTGCCTTATGACGAAAGTCAGATTTCTGATGACAGACGTTCGCCGGCGCATGAGAATGCTTTTGATGAACGTTGAAAAACCGCTAAGAAACGTGGTTCAGAGGCTTTCCAGCGGGAAGCCGGTGTTCGGCATGTTCAGCCCGGCAATGGCCACCAGGTTGCCCAGGTACATGCGTCGAGCTTCGTCTATGGGCACCTGGATGCCGATCATGTGACAACAAAAGGAGAAGGGAAGCGCGGTTTCTTCCGGATGGTCCACCCAGTATTGGGCGGACGCCTTGTCGTTCCGCGCGTCCGGCGTCGTTTTGGTGTTCAGCAAATCCCTGGCCGCCATGATCATGCTGGCGATGCAGAGGTCCTTGACGGACTGCAGATTGAGATCCTTCGCGCCCCGGTTTCGTTCAAACCATTCCCGAAATTGCGGGTCGCCGATATTCGGGTTGGCGGGTTTTTGTTTTTCAGAAGGTGAACTTCTGGATGGTGCGGATGATGCTACCGTACAGGGGGATGGATCGTTAGCCATTGCAGCATTCCGGGGTGAGAGAGGGAACCACAACGGGGATGAATGCATCAGGAGGACTCCAAAAAACGCCACGCAAACCATGATAGCGATATTGCGAATGGAAGACAAGGCTTGCGGGGCAGGAAGTTTTTGCATTCAGGATTTGACGGGCGAAGTAAAAACCGCTAAAGTACGCAACATGGCGAACATCGTAACGGGTGAGCCATTACTTCAGCGTGTTTCCAAAGGAGGTTTTACATGAGTGAAGCTGTTGAAATCGTGAACAAAACCGATCTGGCCGAAGTTTTGGTCAGCACCAACTGCGCCGCCACCAAAAAATTGGGGGCCGCCATTATCGACACCCTGTTTGGGCATATCACGGCGGTGGCCCACGGCGGCAAGAAGGTCCGCATCCATGGTTTCGGCACCTTTTCGGTGAAGCACAAGCCCGCCCACGAGGCGCGCAATCCTTCCACCGGCGAGCCGGTGCAGGTTCCCGCCAAGGACGTGCTGGTGTTCAAGGCCAGCAAGTAGTTGAACCAGGCGGGCGAGCAAGCGTCGCCCGCCGCCAACCGAGACCAGGAAAATTATGTCGCAACAACACATTGGATTCATCGTCGTATCCAACCGCCGCCACCAGGACTTTCGCTATCCGCTGATCCGCCATGATCTGGGCCATGCCGTGAAGATGCCGGGCATGGGCACCATGCCGGTTTCGCTGTCGGCCGCACGAAAGCAGGGCGCCAAGCTGCTGCTGAATTTCGATCTGGATACGGAAACCCGGGCGATGATTCAAAAGGCTTGGGAAAGGTGAGTACCGACGCGCAGACACAACAGGACGCCATCACCGCGCTTCGCCGCGGGAACACGGAGTTGATCCATGCGTTGATGGGCATGGTCCATCAATTTTTTCATTGGAACGATGATGGTTTGCTGTATCACGATCAACAACCTGAAGAGAAATTCGCGATCAATGTGCTGGTCGATGCGGGGTTCGCCATGAAGGTTGACGATGCTTACGAATTGCTCTGGGGCAACCTGACGGAGCGATGGCTGGAGATCAACGGGAAATTATCACCTGCCGGACCGCCGCTGGGCGACGTGGACGAGGTGGATGCGGCGCATTGGGAACAGATATCTGGTGACTAGCGCAGCGGTTGTCCTGAAAGCGGAAATTTTAAGGAACATACAAAAGGAAACAGAACCATGTGGACCGAAAAAAAGAAAATCGTCGTCACCAACAAGGTTGTTCCCGGCCTGGGGCATGTTCAGATTAAAGCGGAGTCCGCCTCTGGCCACGCATCACTGACAATCAATGACACGATCTCCGAGTTTCCCAACCGGGTCGAAGCGCGGCGTGCCATGGACTCGGCCTTGGCCGAGCATGTTGAACGCGGGGTGGCCCGATGACCGGACATCACGGCTCCATTGCGGTTCTGGACGTGGACGGCATTCTTGCCGACTTCGAAGGTCACTGGCGGCAATGCGCCGAGTTGATATTGGGCCGGGCGATCCCAAAGGTCAGCGAGGACCATCATCTGCGGGCGCGTTATGCGTTAAGCGCCAAAGAGTACGACCTTGTTTGGCAGGCGTTCCACGAGACGGAATGGGCCAGCGTCCCATTGTACGACCATGCTTCCGAACTGGTGCTTACTTTGGAAGATATGGGCTGCACGGTCTGGGCGGTGACCAGCATCGATGTGCGGCATCGCGTCGCACGGGCTGAAAGTCTCGATGGATTGATTCCGCCCGCCCGTATCGTCTGTGTCGGCCATGCCGCGCCCGCGAGCGCCAAAGCGGCGGTCCTTCAGGATCTGGGCGCCGTGGCATTCCTGGACGATCACCCGGCCAACGCCAATGCGGCTATTGGTTCGGTTCCCTTATCGGTCCTGCTGGATCGGGGCTATCACGGTCTGGAGGCTCCGGAATATGGGGTGACGGTCATTGATGACCCGATGGATTTCCCGGTGCTGGTGGAGCAGTTGTTGAAGAGGACGGGGAAGGGGAGGGCGGTTGCGTGAGCAAAAGTTATGTCGTGTGTCTTGGCAACAAGGGGGATGGGTCGTGATTGTTCCGATCAGTAAACGCATACGATCTCTGCTGAAAACCGGCTTTCACGGAAACTTCGCGGTCATTGAGGATATTGAGGGTGATGACATGCAGAACTGGACCCAGGAACACATCGAACAACTGAACCGCATCCAGCGTGGCGAATTGGACGGGGGTTGCACCTGTCGGGATGCTCCCGAAAGTGCTTGCACCAGCGAAGCGGAGAGCAAGGGCAGCCAAAGTGCTTTAGCACTAGCGTCAGCGGATCAGCAGGGCCTGCAGGGGCACCCGCGCACCTGTCCGAATCGGTCCATTACGCCGCACCACGACAATGGACGGGAGATAGGCTGTCTGTTGGCCACCAAAGACGGTTGGGTTTGCCCGGATTGCGGATATACGGAGGGGGTGCTTTCCGACCCTTCGCCGGAACCCCTGTCAGCAACCGATAGGTTGGTGCTGGGCGCTTAACTTTTAAGGAGGATGAAGATGCGGAAGACATACAGGAATAGGGTGACATGCGGGTAAGCGGCCATATTGTCAGTAAGGGCGCGATCATCGGCCAATACAAAAACCAGCCCATCCACGATGTCCTGGTGTATGCCGATGGCCGTGTCCTGCGGTTTTCCCATGTCGCCCCTGCGGATCGTGACGGACTGATCTCTCTGTCCATTTTGTCGGATGGAGAATGCCTGGTGAGTCCAGGGCTGGTGTACCGACGGGATGACCGTGCCGAACCGACACACATGGAGGCATAGATGGCCCGCCTGACGCATCAGGGCGTGATAAAGCATGTCGTTAGCGTGTCTGGTGGCAAGGATTCCACCGCCACGCTGCTGATCGCCCTGGGCCGCTTCGGGCGGGGCCGCGTGACACCGATTTTTTGTGACACAGGGAACGAACATTCGCTGGTCCATAAGCATTTAGAGTATCTGGAGAAAGCCCTCGATATTGAGATCGTGCGCCTCCAGGCGAACTTCGATGCTGAGATCGCAACAAAACGGCAGTTTGTCGCAAGAGACCAGCGCACGGGGCGCGATTATGATACCGCGCTGGTCTTTGATGGCGATGGAAATCCGGTACCAAGGCGAGATGGACGCGGCAACATCGTCACGAAAAAGGCCAAGCGCAATGGGGTAGAAGTGCTGGAACCAGTCCAGAAGACGCGGAAGGTCGGTGGCGGTCATCGCATTCGCTGGAGCAACAAGGCCAAACGGCGGGCGCTGTCTGCACTCCACCCGACCGGCAACCCGTTTCTGGATCTATGCTTGTGGAAAGGGCGATTCCCCTCAAGGAAGGCGCAATTCTGCACCGAAGAGCTCAAGCGCAACATCGCCGTTGCGTACCAACTTAATTTGATTGATCAGGGCTATACGGTGGTGAGCTGGCAGGGAGTCCGCCGGGACGAATCCATGAATCGGAGGGGCGCCAAATTGTTTGAACGCATAGGCCCTAGTTTCTACATCTACCGACCGATTGTAGAATGGGACGCCTCACAGGTATTTGCCAGCATCAAGGCGCACAACCTGGAACATAACCCGCTTTATTTGCAGGGTTTTTCCAGGGTCGGCTGTATGCCGTGCATCAACTGTTCCAAGGAAGAAATACGCACTATTATGGTGCGTGCGCCGGAACATTTGGCGGAGAAAGAACGATGGGAAACCTTGGTTTCGATGTGCTCAAAGCGTGGATTCGGCACCTTTTTTTATAAAGAATTACACAAAAATGCCAATGCAGGGATCATGGATATGCACGTTCACAAAATGAATAATATCGGCGCAGTAAAGGAGTGGGCGAAAACAACGCGCGGAGGGCGACAATTCGACTTGTTGCTGGACGTGGACGAGTCAAGCGCATGTTCGTCTGCATACGGGTTATGTGAATAATGGCCCGCCTGACACTTGCCGACCTTCCACCCGCCATCCGCGAACAGGTCATAGCGCAACATGGGTTGGTGTCTTGCAAAGGTGGTGCATCGAAGGTAAAGCCCAAGCAAGTCGGCGCAGCCCTGTCGCCCTATGCGGAGCGTCTGGGGAATACGCTAGACGCGCGGTTCCCCTCGCGGATGCTACGCGAATATCGACCGATCATGGACAGGAAATTCCGCATCGACTTCGCTTTCCCAACAGAGAAGGTCGCTATCGAGTTTGATGGGTACCGCTATCACGGATTTTCCAAAAAGGGATTCAAGCAGGGCTTGGAGCGGCAGAACATCCTCGTCGCGCACGGCTGGCGAGTGTTGCGGTACACGCTAACCGATGTGCGGGATAGGTTGGACACAGTGATGGAAGAGATTGGGGCGGCACTGGTGGCACCGGTCAGGGCTTGCAGCCGACAGAACAATGTGCGTTGACCTGTACGCGGGTTGGTTTTTCACAAGAGAGGTGAGTTATGGGCGGTTTGTTGGTTTTAGTGGGCGCTTGTTTTGCTTTTGCTTTTTATTTCGCGCCAAGCATCGTGGCGGTTCTTCGTAAAAAGACGAACATGGCGGCGATCATCGTGCTGAACGTTTTTCTGGGGTGGTCCATCATCGGATGGGTGATCTCGCTGGTTTGGGCGTTGTCCGCAGACAGCCAACCGCAAACCATCATCGTCAACAATCACCAGGATTCGCGTAGGGATTGAGGTCAATTCACCCAGCTTTACCACAAAGGGAGACGTTTATGGGCAAGTTTTTCTCGTTTGACAAGTTCATCACCCCGGACTTGATCCGGTGGTTCTTCTTTCTGTTGCTGTTCATCAGCTTTATTTCGGCTCTGGGCGTCATGGATGACTTCATGGGGTACTCCTTCGCCAGCAAGATCGGCGGCGTACTGGCCGGGTTGATCTATTTTGTGGTGTCGGCCATCATGAGCCGCGTTTTTTGCGAGTTGCTCATCGTTATTTTCAAGATTAACAGTAACCTTCAAGATGGAAAACGCGCTGCTAATTGGCAGCATGACCTGCATCACGAGGTCGTGCTTGGCAAGTCGCGCGACGGCATGAAAGACGCTTTATTATCTTTCGCTAGCGACCTGCATGAGGTATTCCGCAAGCACGAGATGCTGGTTGCGGCAGGGCGCACGGAGGGCGTTCAGTTGGCCGTAAGCCGCAGCTTGCTCGATCTGCTTGGGCAGCTTGAAGGTGCTGAGGGATACCTGGGAAATCTGCATATCATCTAAGTTCGGCCAGGTGTTACAGGTTCCGCCACCCGGCTAGCGTTAATAGGGTGGTACAACTCAAGGAAATTTTTGGGTAAACGGCATGATTCAAGCAAGCCGAGATTGGGATAACCCACACCCGTATCACGTTTTGTCTGCTGAGGCCAAGCACTCCTGACTTGACATACAACGCCATACTATGTAAGATGGCGTTAAAATGTGAGGGGTTTATGGCATGTCCGTTCTGAAAAAAGATTTCACACTAATTCCTGTGTCTAAGGTCACGACACCAAGGAATGGATTGGTGGTTATGACCGACCGCTGGTGGACCGTCGTTGTCGAGAACGGCATCAAACACGTCCTTGGATATCGTGGACGCGGCTTCAAGTCGCTGTCACCGCAATGTCATACCAGCCGGGCATTTGTGGAGCAGAGGCGGCCATATCCTGCGCCAGATGGCACATTCGCAGCCGAATTCCTGCCGGTAGCGTACTGGGAAAGTGGCTATTTTGATGGGGAATAAAGCGACGTTCTACGGTTGGCGCAATGACAGCGCGGTGAGAAAGGGATAGCACCCGTACAGATTGAGCGCTTGAAGCACACATGATCCCGGACGGAGACATTTGCTGGTTCAAAGATGGCAGGAAATGCCCTTTCTTGGCCGTTCGTGACCGGTTTGTAGGCGAAAGCATCGAGTTTACCTGCTATCTCTCGGGAGATTTCTTGACGCGCATTTGGCCGAGCGAATATGGCAAGGGGTGCAATTGATACAGCATTTTCTGGATTCGTAGCGTCGCACTGACATAGGAGGTCGAGATGCATTTTTATATTTGGGACAACGGCGACGAAAGCGTTGGAATTCACGGAAATAGCGCAAAGTTGGATACCGATGTTGATTTTCTGGACGGGGAAGACCGCCAGGAATACATCGAGTCCATTAAAGAAGCATTGGGTGCGGCTTTTGCGTCCATCTGGGATAACGGACATGTGCATGTGGCGGCAGACGAAGAGTTAAGCGTCATTGATTTGGATTGACCGATGAAAGATAAGGAATTGCTCAAAGCTGCCGCCCTGGCATCTGGACTGCAATGGAGCCGCAATCCAAAGATTACCCACGATGGCCTTTGGATAACGGCACCAGAGCATAGGATAAACACCTATTGGAACCCTCTGAAGCATGATGAAGATGCGTTTCTTTTGGCCGTGACGCTCGGAATATCCGTTACGCATTATCCGGTCTACGAGGCAGTCAAGCATTCCGTTGTTGCGAAGCGGTATCAAAGTGGCGACCTGATGCGCAAAGGAAACCCGACGGAAATGGTGGAGGTTTACGGAGACCATCCTGCCGCAGCGATGCGCCGGGCCATCGTCCGGTGTGCCGCCGCCATCTGGGATACTGGTCAGAGTGTCTCTGGCGCCAGTAGCACCCCACAAAACATTGCCACAGGAGAGCCTGGATGAAACATGCAATTACCGAAACAAACAACGGGTCCAGGCTCGTTGATGCGCATGGTCATCTTATCAAGACGGCGGATGTTGACCGCCGACTGCTCCATGTCTTGCCAAAACTGTATGTCGATGCGCCTATTCTGCATCACTTCATGCGGCCTGAGCATGTGCGGCTTTCCGTTACCGCAGATCAGCCTGAAGTGAATCATCTGCAACCATCCGGGGGGGCCATTCAGATAACGCAATGCGTGCCGAATAAGAGTTATTTCATCGGAGGATGCCAGGACACGCGCTATGGATGGTTCGTGCGGTTGCCGGATGATCTCGATGTGATTGATCTTGTTTTCCATTGGGACATTGCAGTGCCCGCTGCGCATTTGCGTCGGCACATCGAGCACGAGATCAGCCTCAAGTTGTTGTCTGGCCCCTACAACACCTGGTCCATGGATTTATCCGCCTGGCATCGTGTGCGCCGGTTCGAGCCGGGCAAACCGCCTCTGGTCTTTCAGCCGACCACCCTGCTGTCGGGTAAAGGATTCGATGAGGGGCGCCATGTCGAGGTGATGGACCTCATTCTTGGCGGCGACTCGGAGGATGGTGAATTGTGTGACTTTTTTGTGTATGTCGAATCTTTGGAAATTCCCGCCATCCCCGTCTCGGATATGGCCTACATCGAGGAATTTCAGGACCGGCAACTGCATGAAATCTCACGACAGGCGATATTCACCAGAAACAATGAGGCACACCGGGAAAACGCCGTTATCGAAATGCCGGAAGCGGTTTTTGTCGCTGCGGTTCGTGCCGCGATAGAAGTACCTTTGGACAAGGACACGAAGTATTTCAAAGTGTCTTGCGCGGAACATCCTGCCATGAAGCTCCTCTCCGATTGGTGGAATGAGCACGCGCCGGACCATCGTTGCGCGGCCTTCGCCATGCCCTGGGTGCGGGTAGAAGAGGACGTTACGGAATACTGGTGCGGGTATTACGAAACGCCCAATGAGCCATTCACCTCTTTCCTGCGGGACAAGGCTGCAAGTGCCCGCGTCGGGGATGTCGTCCTCATCCAGTTCATGCGGCAGATTACGGATCAGGATGCGCGCCCGTATGGAATAGCCGTGTTTTTAGTCAATGAAAACCTCGCCCTGTCTGTGGACGTGGATATTGAGGATCTGAAATCCGGGAAATATGACGAGGCATGGTACTCCCTGGAAGCGCTCCGCCATTTTCCGGGCCGTTTCCCGGAGGTTTGGGCGGCGTTGGTGGAGGGGATAGGGTGCGACCGATGATTTTGGGACTTACCGGCGCCGCCGGCAGCGGCAAGGACAGCGTAGCGGATATTCTGGTTGCAAAGCACGGGTTCCAGCGGATAGCGTTCGCGGATGCGTTGTACAAGGAAGTCAGCACAGCGTTTAATGTGCCCATCACGTTCCTCAAGACCCGCGAAACGAAGGAGAAGCGCAGCGCGAGACTGTCTCTCGGTCACTGCATGGAAGGCGAGTTTGCTCAGGTCGTGCGTCAGATCAAACATCGTGGAAACCGCCCCATCGGACACTCCAACATCCCGTATCCCCCTCGCCAGATCCTCCAGTGGTGGGGCACCGAATACCGCAGGGCGCAACGCGAGTCCTATTGGATCGACAAGGTCCGAGACCGGCTGCTTTCCGGCCCTGACCAGGATTGGGTCGTGACCGACGTGCGTTTCCAGAATGAGGCGGACCTGGTGCGGGAACTCGGCGGACGACTTGGCCTGGTGTTGCGGCCCGGCGTGGAGCCGGTCGCGGGCCATGTGTCTGAAGCGTTCTGGGAAACTTGCAGTCCGGATCTCCAGATTCGCAATGACGGCACGCTGGAAGAATTGACGGAAACCGTGACGGCGGTCGCCATGCTGACGATTACCGCTTGAACCAACCAACACTAGAGGACAACCATGGAAAACAACGCCACCACCAATGAATCCCTAACGCTGGACAAGCTCCGCACTCAGGTGGAACCGATGCTGAACCATATCTGCATTGTTTTTGACACCGAAGTCGGACGGCTGGTTGGGGTGGCCGAAGATGAACACGACTTTTATTACTTGGTGGACACCATCGCGTGCAAACGCACGCGGTACAGCGCTGTTGGGCACGTTTTCAGCCTGAAAGACCGCATTCCGGAGGATCGTTATGCCGCCATGGACGGCATTCATGAGGCGAACGGGTGCCCGGCGGTGGCGTCAATGGTTGTCGAGTTTCCAGAGTTTTCGACGGCGGATACGCGCCTCGCGAACGCCATTCTTCGTTATCTGGACCCTGACGCCGATGATACGGTGGTGACCCGCGTGGCCGGCATTATCCGGTATTTTCGGGAGGATTATGGCTTCTTCGACCTGGTGGCGCACCTGTATCGCCAGCGCGCTTTTTCCAGAGAGGTCTTTGGCCCAGGCGAACGAACGACCGGCGTGCTGGACCACATCCGCAAGGAGTTGATGGAGATCGAGGCCGCCCCAGACGATTTGACCGAATGGGCGGACGTAGTGCTGTTGGCCCTGGACGGAGCATGGCGAGCCGGGCACGAACCGGAGGCCATCGCACGGGCCATCGCGGAAAAGCAGCGCCGCAACGAAAAGCGAACATGGCCAGACTGGCGGACGGCGAAAGAGGGGAAGGCGATCGAGCATGTGCGTGAGTAGGCGGGAGATATACTGCGCCGGTGGACCGAAAATTTGACACCCTATGTATGATTGTTATATACTAATCATATATTGAAAAGGAGGCAGTCATGAATGCGGATTTTTATCTGAAAAAGCTGGATCAATTGGTGGGCGGCACGATCTCCGGGCTGGTCAGGGGCGGGAATGGTCTCGGCCACGATGATATCGACGAGTTCTTTGGCCTCGTTATCACCATGCCAGACGGAACGAAGAAAACGATGGTCTTGTTGTCCGACGATGAGGGCAATGCTCCGGGGAGTTTTGAGATTGAGACGCTGGCGTAATTTCAGGGGGAAGTATGGCCTCGCCAGATGTTGATCGGGAAACCCAGCCACGCGCCCACAACGAAAAGGTGGAGCGCAGCACCCGTTTGGCGATAGCGGCTTGCCGAGCCCGTCACGGGACTCCAGAGATTTTGGGTTATGAGTCCATCGACACAATCCTGGACGCGCACCCCGATTTTAATGATGCAAAACGGGTGCTAGCTGATCGGCGTGAACAGGTTATCGCACATATTTTGAGAACGGAGACTGACATGAGCAAGAAGGTTTCGCAATTCGAGTGTTTTGTAACGGTGTCAGATTACTATCGTGACATGGACAATCGGGATGCCTGTAAAGATGGATCCTGTTGGATTATAGCAGAAAGCCTAAACGATTTGTATGAAAAACTGGGGCAGATGAAGATTCGAGAGACCCCGCAAGAAGACCGGGGTGACGAGTACACCGAGGTTGAATTCGGAAAGATCAGAGAAATCGTTATCGTCTCCGAAATCGATGTCGACGACGAACGCCTGAATGAAACGTCCGCATGTCAACAATATGCCCAGCAGCGGAAGAACGCCGCGCTAAAAAAACAACTGGCGTTAACAGCACAGGCTGCGGAAAAGGAAGCCCACGAGATTGCAGAGCTGAGGCGTCTTCAGGGCAAATACCCAACCGTTAAACGGGACATGTCATGAAACTATACAAGAAAGACATGCAAAACTGGACGGTTAGGGAAGTCGAAAGTGAGCCATACCCAGGAACCGATGCCGACGGCGAAAGGTGCTATGTTCATTCGCATTTCCGAACGGAAGCCGAAGCCTGGGAATCCCTTAAAGCCGAAGTGGAGGCTCGGGTGTCCCTGGCTGGCTGTAATGTGGCTCAAAAGAAGCTGGAACTGCAAAAGGCTCAAGAAAAGGCGGGTGAAGCGGCTATCGCGTTTGAGAAAATGAGAGAGAATATGCGCCAGGCCGGACAAGATTAAGGTGAGCACCAAAAACCATAATGGTTTTTCCGTAGCCACAGATTCAGCCATGCGGTTGATGGAATTGGTCAACGGCTTTCGTCCTTATGTTCGGACGGAAGGGCAAAAAATGCTCAATTCTTTTTTGCGGAAAACCGGGACAGCAGAGGAGCCATTTAAGGGCTGGGCAGCCTGGATGGAGTTGCGTGCCGCGACCGTGGATAAGGGCCTACGTGCCCCAGGGGTGGATACCGACTTTCAGTTGGTGTTCTTTCCTGACGGAGATAGGTTTCTGGGAATTGCATTCACCGAGCACCCCCGGTGGTTTCGGCATTGGCTCCGGCAGCCGCTGGTCAGTGAGTACCGCTACTGGAACAACACCGATCAGCCGAGCGGAATTTCCCGGAAAGAATGGGAACGGCGAGCAGAAGCTTGGGACCGTGTGTTGGGTTGGGAACCGCCATCAACGCGAGGATTGGCCATTGATCTGCATCAGAGCGGAGGGCCTTTCCCGCAACACAAATCCGACCGGAGACGAAAGCAAAAGGAAACATCGTGAGCAAGTCAGAACACATCGCAACGCCAGTTGAAACCCTGCAGCATCGCTTGGCGAGCACCCTTGTTGCTGCCGATAAAGTGTCCGTGAAGCAGATAACGGTGTCCACGGGTGACCTTAAATTGTTGCTGGACTTGAGCCGCGGATATGCGGCTGGTATCCGTGACGCTGCCGATGTGGCCTTCAAATTGCCAAACTCACCTCAGTGGCAGGAAATCACCGAACGACTGACAGATCAAAACACACAGGCACTGGCCTGGCGAACCAGTGCGGCGATTTTGGCGTTGCTGGATAAAAAAGGTGAACCAGCTTGAGTACCGTGGAGACGCTTATACCTTCAAATGTTTGGGTAGAGCGCAGTGAAGATATGAGCACTACTGGTCGCATACGCCTGATGCGCCAGGAAGACGGTGATATGTGCATTGCCGTTATTGATGAAAGAGGACGGGTGGCAAGCGTTGAATTCTGTACGACGATGCGGGGAGGCGGCCGTTCACCTCGAACGTTTGCGGCTTTGCGCGCATTGGCGGAAGCCATTGTCGAAGATAACGCTGCCGATCCTGATCGTATGGCGCACCGATGAATGCGCCACTTCTACAAATACGCGCGTTGCAAAGATGCCAGCGCATCATTGATTTGACTGCATGGTAGGCTGGTTACATAAGCAAGAGGAAATGAACCATGGCAAAACGTAAATTTCACATGAAGCAGGCGGATATGAGCGGCAAAGACTGGATGGGCCTTTCTTTTCGCCATTACATGGATACGGGAAAGTCCAAGTATGATCTGTCAGACCCCATCATTTCCGGTGTTTGCGGTGATGAGATCGAATACGGCAAGTTGTTTGCTTACCTGTTTCGTCGCTTTGGGTACCCTGAACGAGGATGGGACGACTACAAAGAATTGGTGAGTTACCGTCTTACGACCCCACACCCAGACATGGTGTTACGCATAACACCTTATGTGGGTAATAATTCCGTCATCACCATGGATTTCATGATCGAGGATAAAATCTTTTTCGCCATTGAGGATTATGCTCGGCGCTACCGCACCGCTTGGGGACAACGATCACTGGATTTTGCTGAACAGCGAGGTCTTCCGGAATGGATGTCCGAGTGGGTCGAAATATTCAACACGGAATTTCGTGAGGTATTTCCTGACGCTCCTTTTGCTGACAACTGGCGCCAAGCTGTCGATTTTCATTTCCACCATGGCGAAAAGGGATCCCGTCCTTACGCATTGACTGATCGCGTTATTCAGTTCCGCAAGAGCCTACACGAGGATTATGCGCGAGTTGAGCCATGGCCAACGTATTATATGCGCCCGGCCGATGTGCGGGACTGGAACGACGACGACCCGCTCAAGCCGTTTGCACAGGCCGCGTTGGTAGCGCTGGAAGACTTGCGTACTCCTGTTGGAATACGCGACCAGTCCATCAACGCATTCGGTAAGGTTAAGTCGGGTCGCGCCGATGTGGACGCCTCGCCAAGCGCCGGTTACCCGTCGGGCGCACTCGGAAATACCGCAGCCAAAGAATTCGCTGAGCTTCACGAACTTATTCTGAAGTTGGGTAAGGGCAACGCCAAGCGGGGGATCAAAAAAGTCATGTCGGCGATGGGCGTTGGAGTTGCAGGATGACCGGACAATCCGCTACCCCAATTCAGGACGTGATAACCGCGATCCTGGACACTACCGATCAGGACAAAATGGCGCTATTCGCGTCGATTCAGGACCATCCAATGCTTCAGGAGGCCCAGACCTTTGCGCGTAACGGTCAGCCAGAACGGTTCCTCTACGCACTGCCTTATCCATTGGAGCGGGTGGTAGATGGATTGCTTCAGACAGTCCTCCCGGGAAAACGGGAAGCGCAGTTCATCCTGCGGCAGTATCGGTTCCTGAACACCCACTTTCAAAAAATCATCCAGCGACGGGAGGGGTTTGGCTGCAGCGGGGACAAGTCGCGGACTATCCTGGACCGCTTGTTGCAGTATTACCTGACCGGGAAGGAAGTGGCGTTCGATCCGGGTGAGCAGTACACCTTCGGCCATCCGACCGCTGTATTTACGGCGCACCGGGGGATTGTGGAGTTTTTTGAAGGACTGTACGCCTTGTATTACGGGAATCCTGAATTGTATTTGGGTGCCTTAAAAAATGTAATGCTTGTCGGTGAGCCGGAGGAAGACGATGGATGAAAAAGATTTGATCATTCCGAAGGTGTCCGCAGATATCCTGGACTTTGAGCGGTTCCTTTCCATCCAAGACAAGTCGCTCAAATGTGCTCACGAGCGCATAGAAGTGGACCCCAGAAACCGTGAGATGGCCTGCCGAGATTGCGGAAAGCTGGTGGACTCGTTCGATGCTTTGGTGACGTTTGCTCGCCAAGGATCTGATGTCAAGCGCAGCTATACGGCTCTTCTGGAAGAGGTCCAGCGACTGAAAGCGTGGAAGCCGTTTCTCACGGCGATGAAGACGCTGGAAAAGATATGGCGTGGCAAAATGTTGCCGATGTGTCCACATTGCGGTGTGGGAATATCCGCTGAAAGCCTGGCGAACTCAGGATGCGTGCATAAACAACTGGCTTTTTGCGGGAGGCGAAGAACGGAAAGAGAGATCGCCTTGGAAACCGAAAACAGGCAATTGCGGGAAGCCCTGGACAGGATCAATGGGCAACAGGAAAAGAAGGAGTATTGCAATAATGTCTGACAAAACCGGCATCGCCTGGACAGATGCATCATGGAATCCGGTAACTGGATGCACCAAGGTGTCCCAAGGCTGCAAACACTGCTACGCCGAACGTGAATGGGCGCGGCTTACCGCAAACACCAAGGCAACGGCATACTACGGTCGGGCGTTTACCGATGTGGCCTGTCATGAGGACCGGCTGGATCAGCCCTTGCGGTGGAGTAAACCGCGCATGATTTTCGTAAACAGCATGTCGGATTTGTTTCATGAGGATGTGCCGGACGAGTTCATTGACCGGGTGTTCGCGGTTATGGCGCTGGCGGAAAAGCATACTTTCCAGGTGTTGACCAAGCGGCCGGAGCGGATGCGGCGGTGGTTCGACGTGGGCCATGACAACCGCGAGCATGCCGTGGGGCAAGCCATGCGAGAAATTGCCGCATCCCGTGGTGGTGATGATGCTGGATTGCCGGAGTGGCCGCTTCCGAATGTTTGGTTGGGCGTCTCGATTGAAGACCAGACCACAGCCGATGAGCGCATCCCGCTACTGTTACAGACGCCGGCCACCGTGCGATGGGTGAGCGCGGAGCCGCTGTTGGGGGCTGTGGATTTAGAGCGCGTCGCATGGCCGAATAAATGCGGGCATCGGGTAGATGTGCTTCGCGGCGGATATTGGAACAAAGCCCACTGCATAGCATTGGGTCCATCGGCAGACCTTGGTGAGGCGAAAGGTGGATTTACCAATCACTCGGACTTCCCTGCGACTCTGGACTGGATTGTCTGCGGCGGCGAGTCTGGCGGACCCAAGGCCCGTCCGATGCACCCGGATTGGGCGGAAGATCTTCAAAGCCAATGCGAAGAGGCGGGAATCCCTTTTTTCTTCAAACAGTGGGGCGAGTGGTTGCCCGTCAATCAGATGACCGACGTTGAGATCGGCGAACTCCACCGGTCAAACCGGATCGCAAAGAACGGCGAGGACCAGTTTGCGATGGATGAGATATTCGGGACGCATTGCACGGTGCCAGCGACGGTTGTAGGCACCGACGGGAGTTGCCTTGCAGTGACGGATCCGATGGCTTTCCGGACTGGCCGGGGAGGTATGACGACGTTCCGGGTTGGGGCGCGGAAAGCCGGATGTACGCTGAACGGCGAGGTTCGGCAGGATTGGCCCGCCTATGAGGGATGAGATGAATAACCTTCCAACTGGCATACGCGAACAAAATGACTGGCTGCTCAATAACGGGGATTCTCCCGCAGCACGAGCCGGGATCTTCTTTCTGGTGTCGTTCGTTGTGCCTGCAACGGCAGGGCGCCAAAATTTCGACTGGTTAGCTCTGGACGAGGATTGTGATGGCATGTCCATCAATCGATTGCGTGGTTATGGTTTACAGCTTCCCGTGAGCGAATCTCGGATAAAAGAGGTCTGCAAGGCGACGGACTGGGCAGATTGTGGCTGGCGGCATGATCTCTCCTGGCACAACTCCGACCTTGATGATCCGAAGGATGAGGTGATTCTGGCTTATCAGGTTGCAATACATGATCTCGGTTTGGCCTGGACCATCCCGGCCAACTTGTGCGATGCGCCTTTCGGTCGCCGGTTAGCCCAGGCCGCATATCCATTCGACGCCATCGACGCAAACCTGCATGCACTGGGCGTCGAAGGATCCGTGGAAGCCTTGCTCGGGGAACCGCCAGATGGGAATAGGCACGCCATCGTGCTGATTACGCCGAACGACGATTAGTGTAATTGTGATGTGCTCTCAGGAGACTGGATCGCCTGATATGATTGATACATAAAAATCATAATCTGCGGCATAGGGGGTGGTGAAATGAAGATCAAGGATAAGAATCTCAAGGAGACGGTAAGCGTCTGTAGTCGGGATTGCCCCGGTAAATCTTGCTACTGGCCGCGCCCTGATCCGGGCAGCTTCACCCAAGGGCGGGGGTACCACAACACAGGTCGAAACCGGGGTTGGCTGTGCGGGACGCGAGAGGCCCACGGGTGCCCTGATCAGGTGGATGCGTAATGCCCACATTTTTCCAGAACAAAGACAGCCTACCGCCAGAACTGCTGGCCCGTTGGGATCACGCAGTAGCCGAGTACGACCGAGTCCTGAGTGAGATCTGCGGAGACAGCGAAACAAAAATACTGTTTTTCTACAATGCCACCCGTGAAAAATCGGCCTTGTTCTGGCGTCTGCTGAATGGCAAAGAGCCGTTGCCCATGCCGCCCCCGACCAATTATTCGTACCCGTGGTACGAAATTATCGAAGAGCCTGGGCCGCACCGGGTCGGTGATATTGGGTTTCGCGCCTACGGCAAGCCTCTTAGTCGGCAGTTGGCCGAACTACGCGGAACGGATATTGAGAACTTTCTGTTCATCGAGCAATGCGGCTGGAGCGTGCTTTCCCACAATACGGCCGCACAAGAAATGCTGGAAGCCTTGCAACGCGAAGGGTCCAGCCCGGACGCGGACGGTGCGGATCGCCTGATGGCCGCTGGCCCGGAGTGGATTGTCCAGTACAGAGGGTGGGCGGCGTATCGTCTGTTTGTGCAGCGGTATCGGCGGCAAACTTTGCCACGGTTTCTGAATGATACGCTCCGATTGGTAGACAAAAATTCCTGGTCATGGACCAACACGGTGGTCATCGGCGAACTGGAAGGTGGCGGAGTGGAACTGGAAAGCGACGGTTGGTTTTTGGAGAAAACGGGATGAGCAAATTGATACACAAAGAACTAGACACAACAATAGATCGCACATCCCTATTAAATGGCCGCCGCTCGCTGTTCGGATACCATATAGAGGCGTCATGGGAAACCGTGGACAGGGAGTCTCTCGTCCTGGAAAGCATCGCATGGGTTAATCCTGACGAGGATACGGCGGGCCAAGTGGATCTGGTGAGCAGCAAGATGCTGGATGATTGGGACTCTGATCATCCGTACTGGCTGGTTAGTTGCAGTAATAGCACTGGGGATAGTTTTGGGTCTACCCGACGAGCGGAAATCACCCATGCGGATATCTTCGATAACCATGAAGAGGCTCTGGGCCTGGTGGGCACGCTGGAAAACATAGTGCAGGAAACCTCGCGCGCTACCATTTACACCATGCCGAATAAAGGATTTGTGGCTTACCGCAATGACCATTACCCGCGCATGCTGGATTTGTCGCACCTGGACGGGGTATTCGACCGTCTGGATGGCGTGTTCCTGATACCAATCGGGAAAGAGCAGGTCAAGCGATGGGCTTACAGTGAAAAGGAGGCGTAACGTTATGAGCAAAGAGCAACCGGACTTCCTGTTGCGCATGCATGCCAGGCAGGAAGCGCAAAAAGAAGCCGCTCGGCTAGAACAGCTTGCGGCGGAAAGGGACCGCAAGCTGTTGTTGGCATTGGATATCGCCGCCATTTTGCTTAAACCACGGGCACCTATTACCCATGGAAGGGTTCGCCGGAACAGAAAGGATATTTGGAGCCATCTGGGAGACGCGGTTTTCGGCCGTCTCGATTAGGACCGTTTTTGTTGTTTTCCATGGGAATACTGACATGCTGAAACAGGTTATTGTGGTACGCAAGGATCTGAACATGCGCAAGGGCAAGATGATCGCGCAAGGCGCGCACGCCAGTCTGACGGCGGCGTTCGCGGCGATGAACGACACGCTGAAGGCCGTTGTCTTTCGAGAGTGGTTTCACGGCGACCAGCGCAAGATTGCCGTGGGTGCGCCAGACGAGGACACCCTGCATCGGGTGTATGCCCAGGCGCAAGCGGCCGGCTTGCCCTGTGCGTTGATTCAGGATCATGGATTGACGGAGTTTGGTGGGGTGCCGACTTACACGGCGGTTGCCATTGGTCCTGCGGAGGATGCGGACATTGACCAGATAACCGGTGAATTGAGTTTGCTGTAACGGACCAATAACACATGATGTTGTGGGTCCGGTGAAATTTGACACCGCCTGTTTGTTTGTTATATATTTATCATAGTAAAGATGCGAGCAGAAGGAGTGCGAAGGCATGAGTGTTTACAGTGTCGAGCCATTTTCGTTGTGGAACAGGTCGCAGAATAAGGTGGTTGGCACTAACGGGCGCGAGTGCGTTATTTGCGGAAGACAGGTCAAAGAACCATTCAAGCATATCGCCATCGTGATAGATGGTGGTGCGGGATGGGGCAACGCCGAAGATGTGGACCGCTCCGACCCAGGATATATGGGAGAGTTTCCCGTTGGCCCTGACTGCCACAAAAAGTATCGACTAACCAGCAGGGGCCAATAATGGAGAAAACCAGATTCAAGGCGAACGGAAAGCCCGTATACCGCACAAGGATAGGCTCTTATGTTTTTAGCCACCCCGATGGAATGAAAGAAGAGGTGCTCGGAATGGGGTCATTTTCTTTGTTGGTTGAAAAGGTGGACGTTTTCGACGACATGGGGCACAACATGCGGTTCATACGAAAATTTTCCGTGGGGTGGCGTAGGCGACCAGAGGATGATCACCCCTGTCCCTGTAAGGTTTGCCAAAGCAGGGTCGCCCCTGCGTGGTGGAGGGGATCCGTTGAGCATGTGGCGTGAGCAATCCAACAAACAACCCCACTGACGGCATGGTGCTCGACGCCCTGCTGTTTGCCGTTGAACAGCATGATGGGCAAGTACGACGTGGCACTGACCTGCCGTACATCACCCATCCCATAGCGGTGAGCTATATCGTCGCGCAATTCAAGCAATCGAAACACCTGTCCGAACTGGTGACCGCGGCGATCCTGCATGACGTTCTGGAAGACACGGAGACGTCGTTTGCCGATCTCGCGGCACGGTTCACGCCCCTGGTGGCGAGCCTGGTGCAAGAGTTGACCTCAGACGCCGCAGAGATTGCCCGAGTCGGCAAGTTGGAGTACCTGAAAAGCAAGATGACGGGAATGAGCAGCTATGGTCTGGTCATCAAGTTGGCTGATCGCCTGCACAATATTTCGGATCGTCCTACGCAGAAGATGGTCGCCGATACACTGGAGATCATCGCGCATATCCGCAAAGTCCGTCGATTGACGGCGGCGCAAGAGCAGCTTGCCGAACGGATTATCGTGGTATGCGGCAACGCGGATCATGGTGGACATGGCCGTCCATAAGTGTTTACCGGACTCCCCCTGCCTGGGTTTCTGCACAACCGCCCTGGGCGACGACGTGTGCAAGTCTTGTGGAAGGACGTTCGAGGAAGTGACCCGCTGGATTGTCATGACGCCGGAAGAGAAAGCGGTAACATGGGAAAGGCTGAACAAAAACGGATGGTGGGAAGTACAGCGGAGATCGAAGCATGTCAGATAACGAGAAGGAACCTCACGAAGGAATACAGCGCGTCACCGTGCTGGGCCTGCTGGACAGCGACGGGCAGAGCAGCGTCGTGTTGCACCTGTTTCCGTCCGCCATGTCCCGCGTGATGGTGGCTGTAGAGTGGGCCAAAGCACACCCGGAAGTGGAGCACGTCGAAGTTGTGCTGCATGGCGAAAAGCCGGACGCCCTGATTATGACCTTGCCGCGCATTGGACTGTTGGGGATGGTGGCCGACCTGGAGCGGCAGGAGCGTGGGGTGGTTTTACAATGATAAGGATTAAGTTTTACTCGGCAATCATTGGTGTTTTGTTCGGATCTTTAGTATTTGCACCGATGGCCCAGGCGGGTTTTCTCGGTGCCATGATCGGTGCCGCCATCGAGCATCACGGAATGGAAAAGGAAAAGCAGGATGGGCAACAAACGTTCCTGACTCATCATCCAGTGGCCGCCGCTGCTGCGGGGACGGTTGCGGGCGACGCGACGGAAGGCGCTGCGGGGTTTGCCGTTCATGAGGCAATAAAGCATCCTCTTTTAGCGGTTGGCGGAGCGGTTATTGGGGTCGCCGCCGAGCCGGAACTCGCGCAAAAAGCCAGAGACCTGTATATCGAAGCCCGAACAGAGAAATTACGGAGGAACATGGCCGCCGCTGGGGATCTGAAGCCTGGTGATGGATGTGCGGCACATCATATCGTGATGAAGGATGACGGGAAATTTCCCGCATCGGAACATGCTAGAAAATTGCTAGAAAAATGTGGGATAGATCTAGATAGCGCCGAAAACGGAGTGTGGCTTCCTGACACTAAAGAAGATAGTGCCTGTCATGGCGAGTATCATAGAACGCTACATACCGAAGAATATGCTATTTATGTTTATACTGAACTCAGAGACGCTTTTGTTGAAAAAGGATGTGGTGGAGTTCGTGAGGCATTACAGGGAATCAAGGAGAGCTTGCAAGAATGAGCGCTAATGTATTGAGAGTTTCCCCTGATTCAGACAGTAACGGGAATATGCTGTTTGATCAGGTTTCATTTTTGCATGACGCCCTCCTGCAAGCCGAAGAGCAACGAAGACTCAAATTAGAAAATCCTTCTATGCCGAGAGCGGAGGCAGTCAGGCTATCCATGAAAAGTGCCGAATGGAAATGGGCCATCGGTGACATGCCGAAGGCGAATATCGTGTTCTCTGACTACGCTATTTTTGCCTTCGATGACAAGGCGAAGGACTGTGTCTCTGACATGCTTCCAATTTCTTCATTTTTGGATATTGGGAAAGGTTATCATCTTCTGGTTTGTGCTGATGAGACAAAAAATGTGTTTTGGCATGAATCTGGCAAAGGGGTGCTGGCGAGTTCGCAATTTGTGGAGCGATACCAAAAGTGCGGATTGACTGGCCTTCGCTTTTCAGACCCGTCACAACATTTCTGGAAAAGGTAGTATGTTTACCGTGGAAAAGATAACTTGTCAAAAATATAGGGCAGCATGTGCTTCCGGTGGAGGCGAAAGACCTCTATATCCTGGACAACCGTAGTGACGCAAAAGAACTGGCGGAAAATATGACGGTTGCCGGAGATCCTCGCCATGGTAGCGGATGTGCGGCGCATCACATTGTGCCGAGTAATGAGAGTCGTTCTTTCGCCCAACCTTTCGTTAATCAGGCAAAGAACATATTGAAGGCTTACGGCATCGACATAAACAACGCCATCAACGGAGTATGGTTGCCACAAAATAAAACATCTGAGTGCGTTGGGTCATATCATCCAAAAATACATTCCCAATCTTATTACAAGAACGTTGCATCGCGTCTGTATCGGGCATATATGTCCAGCAGAAACGAAGCAGAAAGGTGCAATGCGGTCAAAAACGAGATTGGCCAGATAAAAGCGGATCTGCTTAACGGTGCCATGCCATGATGAAGTATTTCCACATCGAACCCATTTGCGATGAGAAAGGCGATCCTCTTTACAAAGCATTATGTGCCACAAATGATTCAGAGAGCAGGATCAACGAAATTATTTTCTCCGTTGAGGGCACAGAAGAATATCGGGCGTCGATCGCTTTAGCAACCGATCTTCCTCTGGTGGTGTGCGGTGGATACAAAAAGAAACCACTTGGGGATATCACATTTTACCCTTGGTTCGATATGTTGTTGTCAGAGAGAGCTTTTGCTTTACTGAGCGAAAGGCTATGGTCCTTTGGGAGCTTTTACCATATTCAAGTGGTGCCCAGCGCGAAAAAGAGAGTGACACCACCATCCGGATGCTTGCACTTGTCAGGGTTGAAGGTATGGACGTTAGGGACGTTGAGGGACGCTGAAAACCAGCGATGGCCTATTTTCGTGCAGTCTAACTCTCCTTATAGAACGCTCATCCGCGAAGACGTGGTGAAAAAAATGATGGATGCCCAGTTAACTGGCCTTGTGTCAATTCCGGTGTCCGAAAGGAAACCCGCCGGATGACCTGCACAAAATGCCCATCGCTCTGCGCCTCCCGCACGCAAATCATCGAGCCAGACTTGCCGGAATTTGGTCGCTCCTGCCGCGTCCTGGTGGTCGGCGAGGCTCCAGGCGCCGACGAGGACGCCCAGGGCAAGGGCTTCGTGGGCCGCGCCGGGCGCACCCTGCATGCGCTGCTGGAAGAGCATGGCTTGCGCCGCGGCACCGATTACGGTTGCGTCAACGTGGTGCGGTGTCGACCGCCGGATAATCGTCGGCCGACCGAGATCGAGATCGGGCACTGCTTGTCGAACCTTGCGGAGACCATTGCAAAGGCGCAGCCCAAAGCCGTCCTGACCGTGGGGGAGACCGCAACGCGGGCGATTACCGGCATTCGCGGACTGGCCGACAATATCCGGTGGCTTGAGGAACATTATCAGGACCCGAAGCGGGCGGAAATGCTGTGTCCTTTGACGATCAGACAGGCATGGCCGAAGGGAACGTTGCTGGTTCCCATGCCGCACACCTCGCCCCTGGCCTGGAACCGAAACGCGACGGACGGGCGCAAATGGTCAGAAATCGGGCGGGAACAGATCAGTAGAATGGTCCAGATATTATAGAGGGGATATTTGCGCATGCTCATGTTGAAACGTTCGAGAAGGCCCGCGCTTCGAGGCAAATCCTTATTCGCCTCTGCCCGGGAATATCACCGGCGTCATCCCTGGAAGATGAATCGGGATGGCATTATGGTGCGGCACATTTACACGGACAGGACACCTGAAAGTCTGTCCTGGTGGGATGACGTGGGCTTCATTTTCGGCAAGCGCCGCATCATGGTCTGGTGGCTGCATCCGCGCATGGTGTACCAGGATCGCCTGGAAGAGTTGGCGGTTCAGCAGTGTGCCGAAGAACATCCCAGGGAAGAAGACTGGTTGATGCGCTCGGAACCCATCTTTCGTAAAGCAAAGCGTGGCCGCCGTGTGAAAACCGTGGGTCATCGGGTACTGCCGATCAGCGAAGGATACCGTCGTTACTACGACCTCCTGAATGCGACGCAAGCCTCGCTGGCACAGCGGGATCATGGCTGGGTGATCACGCCGTCCATACGGAGCCGGGCGCTGGACTGGTGTCAGGGCGTAGACCTGGTGCTTCCTGTGGAAATCCGTTGCGAGGACGATCTGCGCCTGTTAAGAGATGTCGTGGAACGCCATTTGCGCGGGGATCGAAGTGTGCTGGCGGGATATTCGACATACACGTTCACGGATTGGCAGGCGGATCAGAACACAAGGGAAAGCCATGCAACGGAGTCCCCCGTATGACCACAACGGCGAAAAAAGGCCCAGGCCGCGGCGGCAAGCGTGAAGGAGCCGGACGAAAGGCACCGGACGGCGCCACTGTCGCCACCACAGTCCAGATTACGGCGATGGTGACACCGGCACAGCGAGGTCGATTTCTGGCGTTGGGCGGCAGCGCGTGGTTGCGGGCTATCATAGATCGTGAATTTGACAAGAGCTTATGATTGTTGTAGTATAATCATACAAACAAGGAGGCCACCAATGCCGAAAGCCATTGTTCGCCAAGTAACAAGGAAAATATGAATCTCATCATGTTCGATAAGGATGGCTCCGTCCAGCATAAGGTCCACCTCACCATAACCATCCCCCAAGCCCGTGCCATGGTGGACGCCCTGGACATCTACATGCGCTTGGGGCTGGGTCAAGTTCACATGGTTGCGGAGATGGTGGCCGACGGGTCCATCCCGATAAAAGCGGGTTCCTTGCAAATCCCGGAAATGGATGTAATCCATAACGTCACCGCGCTGTGTAACGAAATCAGACGGGAATTGGGATTTCTGCCAGGAGAAAGTTACGGCGTGGGCAATCGCGCGGTATCGGACAAGGCGCACAGGGCTTACGAACTGGAGAAGGTCGTCAAGAAGGCGCTGGCCATGCACAATAATCCGACCCCGACGTTTCGCGGGGTGGATTATGATGGTCTTTCGATCCGTTACACCGACGATCCGGCGCCGGAGTGTGTGATCAAAGAAGAGGCCACGTCTTGAGCATTTGGAAAATTATCCTGGCGGCAGTTTTGGCCGTCAATCTTGGGATCGGTACCGCTGACGCCGGGCTGTTCCATGACATGGAAGATGTCGGCAAGGGGGTGGTGGTTGACGCCGCTGTCCACGAAGGCGAGAAGGTTGTCGAGCATGAGGCGGAGAGGAAGGCTGCGGAAAATGCTGGAAGATCATATATTAAACGACACTTTGAAGGAAGAAGCACATACCATTTGAAAAATGAGATAAACCCTGAAATAAAAGACGTAAAAGGCCGGACAAATTTGCAAAGAATGAGGGAAGGATTGGCTCCAGTTGGGAAAGACGGTAAGCCTGTTGCGTTACACCATCTCATACAGGAAGAACCTGGTCCGATCGCTGAGATTAGGCAATCTTTACATGCTTCTGGGCACAAGGTTCTTCATGGTATAATAGAAGATGGAAAAAGCTTCAGAAACGACCCATCGCTAAAGAAAGGTTTTGAGTCATTCAGGTCGCGTTACTGGAAAAATAGATTCAAAACCTACCAGGCCGCGTCTAAGGGGGTAAAATGATTTGCGACAACGAAAAGTTTATCCAGTTCATCGAACAAAATCGCGGAGAGTTTAGCTTCATTGACGCGGCTTATGTGGCGACAGACACTGACACCAGACATATCGAGCAAGCCATTCAGTGCGCGCTGCCAGAATCGTATATCTGGTTCCTGAAAAAATATGGCGCTGGCGGCATTGATGGTGCCGACATCAACGGCGTGGGCGTGCCGGAATCCAGGTATCACATCATTGAAGATACGGCAAAGCTGATAAAGAATAGCAACAAATTAAAGGAAGGCAAGTTTTTGCTTCTCGAAGAGTACGAAGAAGGATGGGTATTTCTACTGAATTTGACGCACTGCCAACAGGGAGACGATGATGCGCCGGTTGTCGCGCATAACACGTTCACCGATGTGGTTGATCCTGTGTGGAACTCGTTTTGCGCTTTCATTCAGGAGCGGTTTGGGTTCGCAAAATGAACGATCAAATCAAAGAAACCATACGCTTCATCGTCAACGCCCTCTCTGTCGGTGACATGCAATCTCTTGTGCGACAAAAATTGCTGAACCTGGATGAAGTGGATGGTACGTTGGAAGTGATCCGCCAATATGATAAACATCTGATAGCCATCCCGCCTGAAGGTTGGGCTTTGGTTGATATTTACTGTCGCAGCCAGCCGGGCCATATCAACGGCCAGAAAGACGTATATGACATGGATATACCTCTTTGGACGGAGGAAGAAGGAAGGAGTGATTTAATGCTTAAAATCAACGTAAATCATGGCGTTGTAAAAATATTGGATGTATTGGTTCCATGATCCATGCGCATCGCCTACGCCTTCGACTTCCACTTAGAAATCGATCGGATACGAACCCAAATAATTGGTATGCCGAACAAGAAGAGCTTGACCCCTCCGAGATCGCAGAAGGAACGACATTTTGAGCCTTTGGAAAATCTGGTGTGACGGGGCCTGCGCGCCGACCAACCCCGGCCCGTGTGCCTGGGGTTCCGTGATCCAGTCACCGGACGGCGGACGGACGGAACACTTCGGCTTCATCCAGGCGATGGGCACCAACAATATCGCCGAACTGACGGCGGCCATCGAATCCCTGCGCAAGACGCCCGAAGGGGCCGCGGTGGTACTCTGTTCCGACAGCCAATACACGCTGAAAGGTTTGGGTGAATGGCTACCGGGCTGGATCAGAAATGGCTGGCGCACGGCGTCCGGATCACAGGTGGCGAACAGGGTCCTTTGGCAGGCACTCCACAAGGAATACCAGGCGCGCAAGGTCACATTGGAGTGGGTGCGCGGGCACAACGGACACCCGGAAAACGAACTGGCGGACCGGCTGGCCAATCGGGGGTTACTCAGATGAACCTGTTTTGCACCAAAGAAGAACTCCACCAGGCGGGCAAGGTGGCCTGCGAGGATTGCCGGCACTTTGAACCAGGGGCAACGCCAGGCGGTCTCGGCTTCTGCGCACTGACCAAAAATCGCCAGGTTCGCGTGGAGGAATCCGGCAAAACGGTACCGGATCGCCAGGGGTTGCCTCCGGATACCAACCCGAATAACGGGTATGCGGCGTGTTTCCCGAAGGCGCCCAGGATTTGTGTACAATTTAATGGAAGGGTTTAATAATGAATAAGCGATTCTGGGATCAAGATCGGCAACGGTGGAACGGGCATGCGGCGTTCAACACCATCAACCATCACCACATCTCCTGCTACTCCCCGGCGTCCGGGCACGATGACTGCGACCTGATGGTCGTGGAGTGCGCAGACGGCCGCTGGTACGTCGAGGACAACTGGGGTGGCGATGCACAAGGCGCGGAGAAGGTCTGGAACCCGTACGATCCCAATGCCGGCGAGCCGCACTTCTTCGGCAATCAGGCGGATGCGTTTGCGCATGCGGTCGCCGTCGTCGCTCGTATTTGCGGCGTACCGGAAAGTTCCGTGAGCGCCATCTGAGGATTGACGCTATGACCCACGCCATCCTCAACCTCAAAACCGACGATTGCCGCCATGCAGCCTACGTCGCCCGTCCGTCACCCTTGGGCAATCCATACGCCATCGGGCCGGACGGAGATCGTGACGCGGTCATCGAGCGGTACCGGCATTGGCTGGCGGCACGCATTGCCGAACGGGATCCAGTGGTCTGCACGGCGCTTCTGGGCATACGTCCGGAACAGCCGCTTTCGTGTCATTGTGCTCCGGCACGGTGCCATGCGGAGATCATCGCGGAAGTGCTTGATGGAGGTGTACAGAACCAGTTGCGCGAACGTGCGGGGAAAACCTTGCGCTACGCCGGTATCGGTTCTCGGAGCACGCCAGACCATGTGCTGCAGGTGATGCGAAAGGTGGCGCACCGCCTGTCGGAGCTTGGGTATACCCTGCTGTCAGGCGGTGCGGGCGGTGCCGACTCCGCTTTTGAGGCTGGCTGTTTTGGGAAGAAGGAAATCTACCTGCCATGGCCAGGCTTTCGACACCTGAATGGGCGCCATTGCGTGACGCTGCCCAGCGCTGAGGCGTTTCGTGTTGCAGAAGCCGTGCATCCCGCATGGAAGCGGTTGAACGATACCGCACAGGCGCTCATGGCCAGGAACAGCCACCAGGTACTTGGCGCAGATCTGCGATCACCCGTGGATTTTGTCGTGTGCTGGACCCCGGACGGGTGCGAATCGGAAGCCGCGCGGTCACGGGCGACAGGGGTTGCACCCGGCACGGGAGGCACCGGGCAGGCTATCGCGCTGGCGGATCGCTGGGGGATTCCGGTGGTGAATCTGGCGAAGGGGAAGGTGGCGATGGGGCGGATTGGAGAAATTGTTCGAAATTGACAAAAACCGCTGTCAAATGTAATATTACGTTATGAAAAAAGAGCCGGAAGAAGTTATCGCTGAGATCCTTTCTCCAGGAGGAAGGACATGGAAAGTTTTGGAATATTCTGGTGCACCAAGAGGGGAACTGCTTATCCTGGGCGAATACAGCGTGTTCCAAAGCACGTTGCAGAAAGCGGTAACCAGCGGCTATGTCTTGGTGTGGTGCGCCGACAACCGTTTGTCACGCGACTGGAAATCGGGTTCGACTGTCACGGTCACGGGCAGTCAATTTGATGATAGTCAGGAAGCCCCTGATGATAGCCGGGAAGCCTATGATCAGGAGGCCCTTGATGATAGCAGTCAGGAAGCCCCTAATGATAGTCAGGAGGCCCCTGATCAGGAGGCCCATGATGATGGCCATGAAGCCCCTGATGATAGCCAGGAATACCTGCTATAATAAGCATTATGACCACATCCATCGCCCCGGAAGATCGTCCGTTCAACTTGTCCACCATGCGCGACCTGTTCGCGGAGATGGGTCGCATCGCGCAAGATCGCCAGCAAACATTGGAGATCGCCATTTACGGCGGGTCGGCCTTGGCGCTGTGTTTCAACTGGCGCACCAGCACGGCGGACATCGACTACATGCCCGTTCGCGGCGCGGAAGCGGATATTCAGGAAATCGCTGGTCTAGCCGCTGAAAATCTTGGGCTGCCTCTGGACGGGTTGCGCTCCGACGTGCAGATTTTCGCGTCCGATTTTGCGGACATCGTCCAGAACGGCGAGTATCCGGCAGGAATGCCAGACGGGTTCGGGTTGCGCGTATTCACCGCCACCTCGGACTATCTTCTGTCCATGAAGTTGCTTTCCATGCGGTCCAGTCTGGAAACACAAGATTGCCGGGACGTGTGGCATTTGATCGACGAAACCGGAGTGGAAACCGTGGACGAGGCGCTGGACCGCATCGCCCGCTTCTATCCGGACCAGAAGGCGCCCATCCGGCATGTCCGGATCGCCGAAGATATTTTTGATGCGAAGCGTCGCGGCGAAGGTTATTCCGCCACGCTGGGTTGGTGATCGTCATGCCAACAGCACACACGCTGGCCGACACCGCGCAACGCATCCTTGACGGAACGGACCCGCTCATCGCCATCAAGGAATGGGTGGACGGATGGAACGCGCACCATCAAGCCAGTCTATATCAAGAACCTCCCGTGTGGGTCGACCAGGACATTTGGTACTGGGCCAACCTCTGGATCGCCGGTGCCGCCGAGTATGCGGCATTCCTGATTGGAGACGCGCCCCCGGCATGGACGGAACAGCCGCGCTATTTCTCGAAGCTGCCCATCGTTGCAGGTGGCCCCAATGCGCGTCATTATGCGCTTATCGAAACGCCGTTCGCCTGGAGACGGCGCATGCTGTTTTCGGGGCGGACCACGATGAATCCGAAATCTTCCTTCGCGCCGACGCCATTTTGAGAAAAAACCGCTCTGTCTCTGGCACGAATGCCAAAGCTGGCGGGCAATCTATATTGCGCAGAACTTCACAAAACCATATGCGACAATTCGACATTACCTTGCCAAGACCAATATAGTGACAACAAATAGCACGAAAAAATTCAAGGTGTTGTCTTTGTTCTCAGGCGGGATGGGCCTCGACTTGGGAATCGAATCGACAGGGAATTTCGAGATGGTGGCCTGTGTCGAAAAGGTGCCAACCTTCTGCGACACGATAAGGCTTAACCAGCGCAAAGGGCGGCTTCCAGAGCACCTTAGAGTCATAGAAGCAGATATCTCTCAGCTCTCACCACAGGATGTGCTTGACGCCGTCGGTTTGCAACCCGAAGACATCGACGTGATTGTCGGCGGTCCCCCATGCCAGTCGTTTAGCACGGCGGGAAAGCGTGGCACCACACAAGATCCTCGCGGAACCCTTCTATGGGATTTCCTGCGCTTTGTTGAGCACATTCAGCCAAAATTCTTCTTGATGGAGAACGTCCGGGGACTGCTTTCGGCGGCATTGAAACACCGCCCCATAGCAGATAGACCTGAAAAAGGTGGCCCGCCATTAGGCGAGGATGAGCAGCCTGGTTCTGTTGTTCGGTTGTTTGCAAGAGACCTGGCCAGCCTCGCCGGGGTGGGTTACCACCTAGACATCTACGAAGTTAACGCCGTCAACTACGGGGCGCCGCAGATTCGTGAGCGAGCCTTGTTCATCGGCAATCGGCTTGGGCTTCAGGTTGACTTTCCGCCTCCGACGCACGGCCCAGAAGGATCAGCCATATCAGACGAAATTCAACGTGACTTGTTTGAACATACGAGGTTGTTGCCGTGGAAGACTATTGGGGACGTGATCGGGACACTAAAGGACGACACTCCAACCGTGCTCGATTTCAGCCCTAGAAAGAAGAAGTACCTCGACCTTGTTCCGCCGGGATCCAACTGGAGAAGTCTTCCCGAGGACTTACAACGGGAATCTATGGGAAAAGCATGGTATGCAAAAGGTGGCCGCTCTGGCTGGTGGAGGCGATTAACTTTTGATCTCCCCTGTCCAACGCTAGTAACAATGCCAAACCACGCCAGCACTGCACTTTGTCACCCTGTCGAGACGCGAGCACTATCAATCCGCGAATACACCAGAATTCAAGAGTTCCCGGACGATTGGGAATTCTGTGGCACTGTTGCCGAACAGTACACCCAAGTGGGCAATGCCGTTCCAACTCGATTGGGTATGATTGCTGGTGGTGTCATCGCTGACCATCTTCGCCGTGCCCACCACATTGACACCAGCCGTAAGCATCCGCGTCCGACAGAACCACGGATTATCTACCTGAACCGCCCCGGGTTTCGTGGAGGCCATTTGGTTTAAGTGCAGGCCGTTAATTCGGTCTGTTCGGCGAGTTGCCGATAGTAGTTTGCCTCAGCTTCTGCCGGAGGGATATAGCCGATGGGTTCGA